>ENA-OWNT01000823-OWNT01000823.1-seawater-metagenome-genome-assembly--contig:-NODE-823-length-53904-cov-7.322756_pt1 | contig 53904 bp, 39 predicted proteins | sample MGYA00238136_ERZ651165 | MGnify/ENA primary metagenome ERZ651165 (study PRJEB26861, sample SAMN08777766) | seawater metagenome | isolation source: coastal seawater | place: USA: Florida | collected... | reverse complement strand
CCAGTAATTCCGATTAACGCTCGCACCCTCCGTATTACCGCGGCTGCTGGCACGGAGTTAGCCGGTGCTTCTTCTGTTGTTAACGTCACGGCTAGCAGGTATTAACTACTAACTTTTCCTCACAACTGAAAGTGCTTTACAACCCGAAGGCCTTCTTCACACACGCGGCATGGCTGCATCAGGGTTTCCCCCATTGTGCAATATTCCCCACTGCTGCCTCCCGTAGGAGTCTGGGCCGTGTCTCAGTCCCAGTGTGGCTGATCTTCCTCTCAGAACAGCTAGAGATCGTCGCCTTGGTAAGCCTTTACCTTACCAACTAGCTAATCTCACTTGGGCCTCTCTCTGCGCCGGAGCCGAAGCCCCGTTTGGTCCGAAGACATTATGCGGTATTAGCAGTCGTTTCCAACTGTTATCCCCCTCGCAAAGGCAAGTTCCCAAGCATTACTCACCCGTCCGCCACTCGTCAGCGATGTGCAAGCACATCCTGTTACCGTTCGACTTGCATGTGTTAGGCCTGCCGCCAGCGTTCAATCTGAGCCATGATCAAACTCTTCAATTAAATATATCGAAATATGAATCGTCGTTGTGACACTCTTAACGAGTGCCCACACAGATTGTCTTGTCTAAATTTTTAAAGAACATTTCGCTTTCGCGATTCACCTCTCTCGAAGCGAGGTGCGCATTATACGCTGGAAGTTTTCAGTGTCAACACTTTTTGAAAATTTATTTTCGAAAGCGTTTCTTTCAAACTCCCGTCTTTACTGGCCTATATAGGTAGTAGAGACTTACTTCTTAGGAGCAATTTGTTTTGCTTTCCTGTCGAAGCGGATGCGCATTTTAGGGATTTGAGCGCTCACGTCAACAAGTATTTTAAAAAAACCTTTATTTTTCGATCGTTTGCACAAAGTATAAACAGATCGCTGTAAAAACCGTCCAATTCATCATTGTTTGCAAGATCTATAACGGTTGTAAATTGGTGTCTTTCTTATAGTGCTATACATTTGTAGTTATAAAATTAACCATTAACGCTATCAATAGTTATAACGTGAACTATAAAGCGCTGTATTTAACACAGTACATTCAGTTTCAAGTAATAGTGAGGACGTCATGAATATTTCCGAGTTTAAAACCGCGGGGAAACTTATTACTGGTTTAGGCGCAGTAAAAGCGCTACCTTCTGAAATGTCCCGTTTATCTATACACGCTTTCGCTATTGTTACCGATAAAGGCGTTTCCTCGTCAGGGTTACTAGAACACATTACGCAATTACTCCCTAACAACGCCGCTATCATCATTGACGATATTCCACCTGAACCTGAGATAACGGTGATAGAGGAAAAACTACGGTTACTTCGTCAAAAGAAAGTAGATGGAGTGATAGCGCTAGGTGGAGGAAGTGCCATTGATAGCGCTAAGATCTTAGCAGCAACCTACGATTATCCCGGTAATTTGTCGTCGATATTCGGAGAAAATACATTAGAAAAGCGCACTCTCCCTCTTATCGCCATCCCAACAACAGCAGGTACAGGGTCTGAAGTAACCAATATCGCTATTCTTTGTGACCCCGAAACTCAGATGAAAAAGGGAATAGTAAGTCACTGTTTACTACCCGACGTTGCTATAGTGGCACCAGAAATGACAAAAACGTGCCCGAAGACCATTACAGCGGCTAGCGGTATAGATGCATTTGTACATGCATTGGAAGCTTACGTTTCAGTTAACGCCACTCCCATAACTGATGCATTAGCTGAAAAAGCCCTTACGCTTATCTTCAAGGCATTGCAACACGCCTATAATAATGGAGAAAACCTTTCGGCTAGAGAAGACATGGCCACCGGCAGTTTAATGGCTGGCCTAGCATTTGGTAATGCTGGTGTTGGTGCAGTACATGCACTTGCGTATCCTTTAGGCGGACGCTTTCATTTATCTCATGGCATGAGTAACGCGGTTATGCTACCTCATGTAATGAAAGTGAATGCGCCTTTTTGTTCAGAGAAACTTTACTGTGTGGCTAAACTGCTTAACGTTTGTGAAAGTCATCACACTAAGGATGAAGCAGTACAGTTGCTACTTACCGCTATAGAGCGACTTTGTAGAAACGTAAACATTCCACAGTCGCTTAAACATTTTGATATCCCCGAAGACTGTTTGAATGAGCTAGCCATAGAGGCGAGCAAAGTTACTCGCCTACTGCGTAACAATCCAAAGCAATTAAGCGTAGAAGAAATAGAAGATATTTATCACCACGCTTTCTAGGAATTCGTTCCAAGTTATAGGGTTTTATAGTTCCCTTACCCAAATGTTTCTAAAGCTTACATAGTTTCCGTGGTCCTGAAGCTGAAGAGGCGCACACCCGTGTGCATTATATTGTGGTGCGCCAATCCATTCTGTTGTGCCTTGGATCTCTGTGTGGTTTTGAACCACTACACCATTGTGCAGCACTGTTACATAACCGGGCGACACCAATGCATCATCATCAAAACGGGGCGCTTTATAAATAATGTCGTAGGTTTGCCAACTACCTGGGGCTTTCATTGCATTCACCAGAGGAATAGTTTGCTTGTACACGCTTGCAGCCTGCCCGTTGGGATACGTTTTATTCTCAAACGAATCTAACACCTGCACTTCGTATCTTTGCTGAAGGAATATGCCACTATTATTACGCTGCTGACCTTCCATGCCTTCTTCTGGCTGGGGTGCCATCCACTCGACGTGCAATTGAATATCGCAGAAAGACGCTTTTGTTTTTATGTCACCCGCGCCAGGCTTCACCGTTAACACACCGTCTTTCATTGACCATGCGGCGTCACCACCTTCTAATGACTCCCACCCGCTTAAATCTTTACCCAATAATAACGTTGCATCAGAGGGAACGTTATTCGCACTGAACGATACTACGTTGGGAACGGGTTCCCACACTTCTGTTTTAGCAGCTTGCTGTTCGCGTGTAAGTCTATCGTTGTCAGACGAGTGAACGTTGGTTGCAACCAACATGACTGGCGAAAACAGCACGAATGCTTTTGCTACTGATATTTTGTTCATTTATTAAAGCCTAAATACGTTTATGTTGTTGTACGCTGTACTTAATTATCTGTTGGATAATTTATTTGTTACTTAGTTGTACTGTTTCGATACACCTTGCTGCTAGGTAGCCCACGCTTTATCACCTTTTTTATAAGGTACGTTTCCGTCGTATTTGCCGGGAATGGATATATAACGCAATACCTTGGTAGCCCCAACTTGCGAAGTAAAGAAGCAGTACAATGTTAGTTGTTTCAACAACGTGAAATAGTGCGGCGTTGGTTCATCAGTTCCGGGTTCCCATTGGCTGGGTTTTCCCGTTTCAACACCTTGCCAAACTCGGTTCGCTAAATTAGCGGCCTTTGCTTCAACATCAAGTTCGTTAAATAACGCTTCTCGTTGTTGCATATCTAGCTGCAAAAATGCCTTGTTGTACTTCGATTGGCACAAAGTATTAATGGTGGCTACGCCTTCTTTGAACGTCTTTTGAAGTAGCGGCGTGTAGCAATCGGTGACTAGAACCGCCATTGTCTGGCCCACGTTTGCTGCTTTTGCTCCGGGAGTGTCGGTTTGCGGAATAATCACCTCGGCCATTTCATTGAAAAGCGCTACATCTTCGCCTGTAAATAAAGTGGCGCTTAGTGGCACAGGGCGTAAGTTCTCATAGGCAAGCGCGTTGCCTGCAAACATGGCTGTACCCGTGGCTGTAGCAATAAGCTTTAATAGTGCTCTTCGTTCCATTACAAGTTACCCCGCTTTAACTCTTCCACTGCAAAGTCTGCCGCACGAGCAGTTAATGCCATGTATGTAAGAGATGGATTTACACAGCTACCCGATGTCATTGCAGCACCATCTGTTACAAATACATTGGGTGCATCCCATACCTGATTATGCGCATTAAGTACCGAGGTTTTAGGATCGCGCCCCATACGCGCGGTTCCCATTTCATGAATACCCATTCCCGGCGCATAAGTGGCGTCCCAACCCTGCACATTCTTGAGGCCGGCCGCTTCGAACATATCAACAGCGTCTTGCTGCATGTCTTTGCGCATTTTCAGTTCGTTCTCTTTAATTTCAACATCCATGGCAAGAACAGGTAATCCCCACTTATCCGTAACCTTCTTATTAAGGTAAATACGGTTGTCGTGATGGGGTAACATTTCACCGAATGCAGTCATTCCAATCGTCCAAGGGCCAGGCTCACTAATGGCATCTTTCAATCCAGCACCTATGCCCATTTCGGCGATATCTTTGCGCCAACCCGAGCGACTTGCGCTGCCTTGATAACCAAAACCGCGTAAATAATCGCGTTTATCATCACCCCAATTTCTAAAGCGAGGGACATAAAAACCAGAAGGACGGCGACCATAAGTATATTTATCGTCAAAGCCCTCTACTTCTGCCGAAGCACCTACGCGGAAATGATGATCCATTACATTGTGGCCAAGCTCTCCGCTGCTGCTACCTAGACCGCCTTCCCAAACATCAGTTGCTGAGTTCATTAACACCCAAGCAGAATTAAGCGCCGATGCATTTACGAAAATGATCTTGCTTTTGAATACGTAGGTTTGATTCGTTTCAGCATCGATGATTTCTACGCCTGTGGCGCGCTGCTTGTCTTTATTAAAAAGGATCTCTTTTACAATGGAGAACGGACGCAGCGTAAGGTTCCCGGTTTTAACCGCAGCAGGTAATGTTGATGCCTGTGTACTGAAGTACCCACCAAAAGGACAGCCTAGCCAACATTTGTTTCGATACTGACAGTGCACACGTCCTTCTTCAGGTTTACCCTTTGTCATGTTTGACGTACGGCCATGCAAGATATGACGGGTACCTTTAAAGGCTTCCTTAACACGGGCAGCCACCGTTTCTTCTACAATATTCATCGGCATTGGTGGCTGATAAATACCATCAGGTAACACATCTAACCCGTCGCGATTACCACTGATACCAGCGAACTTCTCCACGTAGTCGTACCACGGTGCTAAATCCTCGTAGCGAATGGGCCAATCAACAGCAATACCTTCTTTGGCATTAGCTTCAAAGTCTTCTTTGTTTAATCGATAGCTTTGGCGCCCCCACAACAATGAGCGACCACCTACGTGGTAACCTCGAAACCAATCAAAGCGTTTGTCTTCGGTATAAGGGTTTTCTTTTTCATTTGCCCACATACCTAAGGTTTTTTCATTTAGTGGATAGTCTCGTTTTAAAACAGGGTAATCCAGCTTCATTTTTTGTGTAGGCAAATCGCGATGCGGGTAATCCCAATCTTCCTTATGCGCGTTTTGATAGTCTTTTATGTGCTCGATGTTTTTACCACGCTCAAGCATTAACACTTTAAGACCTTTCTCGGTAAGCTCCTTGGCTGCCCACCCGCCGCTGATGCCAGATCCGATAACTATTGCATCGTATTCATTTGTTGCCATAACACATCCTTAATCGCTTAATTCGTCGCAGTGCCTGTGGCACATTACACATCACAGATTTGTATCGCGTCTTTAAGCGATTCAATTCTGCCGGCCTCGGTTTTAGGTGTTGGGATAAACTCTTGAGCCAAGTAGCCTGTAAACCCGGTATCAACTATGGCTTTGGCAATAGCTGGGTAATTCAATTCTTGTGAAGCATCAATCTCGTGGCGACCAGGCACGCCCGCAGTGTGGTAGTGACCAAAGTACTGATGGTTTTCACGAATGGTGCGAATGATATCTCCTTCATTAATTTGCATATGGTAGATGTCGTAAAGCAAAGAGAAATGCTGACTGTTAAGCCTTTTGCATAGCTCTATACCCCACGCCGAGTTATCTGCCATATAGTCGGGATGGTCTATTTTGCTATTAAATAGCTCCATATAAATAACAACGCCACGCTGCTGGGCATAAGGCAGGATACGCTTTAAACCACTAACAGCGTTTAGTAAACCTTGCTCTGGCGACATACCTTTAGCATTACCGCTAAAGCAAATTAGGTTTGTGTAGCCTGCGTCTGCTACTAGGTCGATATGTTTGAGGTAGCGAGACTCAAGTTCGTCGTGAAGCTCGGTGTGAATAAACCCTTCTTCTAAGCTAATTTCTGCGCCATTGCACATTGAAGAATTGATGCCGTACTGTTTAAGAACAGGCCAGTCTTCAGGGCCAACCAAATCAATAGCGTTAAAGCCAAGTGACTTAACGGTTTTACACAGTTCTTGAATAGACAAATCGCCATAAGTCCAGCGGCTTACCGAATGATTCACATTGCCTTTTAGTAATGGTTTTGTGGTACTTGTTTGCTCTGTACTATTGTTAGCGGCAACGCCTTTAGCGTTTTGAGCAACCGAGAAACCGGGCATTGCCGCCAACGCGCCAGCCCCTGTTATAGCCATGCTTTGTAAAAGTTTACGGCGCGTTAGGTTGTGATTTTCGTTATGCATCTGTTTGCACCTTCTCAGATTTAAACAGCAAAGCAAACAACACCAGTACAATTGCAGCGAAGCCCGCTGGGAACAGCCATACTTGCTGCCAACTATGCGCACCACTTTCCAGCGTGTAAGTGTCGGTAATAGCACCTGCAACAGCAAAGCCTACTAACATACCAACGCCGTAAGTCGCCAAGGTAATTAAGCCTTGTGCAGCACTTTTTACAGCCTCGCCAGCTTTTGCATTGGTATAAATTTGCCCAGATACAAAGAAGAAGTCGTAGCAAATACCGTGAAGGGCTATACCGATGATAAGCATGAACAAGGCGTCGTCGGCGTTACCAAAAGCAAACAAGGCGTAACGAATTACCCAGGCAGCCATACCAATGACTAGGGTTAATTTAATGCCGAAGCGGTTAAGGAAAACCGGTAGTGCCAGCATAAACAGCACTTCAGATACCTGACCCAACGTCATTTTACCCGTTGCGTTTTCAACACCTATTTCAGTAAGAAACGGGTTAGCATTTTGGTAATAGAACGCCAGTGGAATGCAAATAAGCACAGAAGATAAAAAGAACACCAAAAAGTTCTTATCTTTAAGCAGGGCTAACGCATCTAGCCCCAATACATCGCGCAAACCAACCGATTGATTACTACTTTGCGGCGGCGTGTTGGGCAACGTAAAGCTGAATACACCTAACGCCAACGACGCTATACTGCAAAGTAAGAATGTGTTCTTAAGCATACCGTCGGCAATAGACTGTGCGGAATCCCATGAAAAAACATAGCTAATCATAAGTCCAGCCACAATCCAGCCGACCGTACCCCACACACGAACCTTTCCAAACTGTTTTGATGGGTCGTCCATTTGCCCGAACGACACCGAATTTACCAGCGCTAAAGTGGGCATGTAGGCAATCATGTATGCCAAAACATAAGGGTAGAAGCTGGCAAAATCACTTGCTTGATACATGAAGTACATTAGCGCTGCGCCAACTAAGTGCAGCAAACCTAAAATGCGCTCTGCATTAAAGAAGCGGTCTGCTATTAGCCCCACAATAAAAGGCGCAATAATAGCCCCCCAACTTTGGGTAGAAAACGCCATGCCTATTTGGCCGCCGTTCGCCTGAAGTGTGTTCGACAAATAGGTGCCAAGCGTGACAAACCAGCCGCCCCAAATGAAGAACTGTAGAAACATCATGATGCTGAGTCGTAGGGTAATCATAATTATTGTTTTCCTTATGCGCTTGAACTACCGCACTATCCCCAGAATACGCTTGTTCTTTTCATCGCTTACTTCACCACCAGCGAAATCATCAAACGCATACTTACTTGGCTCTATAATGTGCGATGCAATAAACGGCGCGCCTTCAGCTGCTCCTTGCGCGCTGTCTTTTAAGCAACACTCCCATTCAAGTACTGCCCACCCCTGAAACCCATATTGGGTAAGCTTGCTAAAAATACCTTTGAAGTCTACTTGCCCGTCGCCTAGCGAACGAAAACGCCCTGCACGCTCTTGCCAGTCTTGATAACCGCCGTAAACGCCATTTCTACCGTTAGGGTTAAATTCGGCATCTTTTACATGAAACATTTTTATACGGCTGTGATAACGATCGATAAAATCGAGATAATCTAACTGTTGCAGCACAAAGTGGCTGGGGTCGAATAAAATATTGGCGCGTGGATGGTTATCTACCGCTGTTAAAAACTGCTCGAAAGACGCGCCGTCGTGCAAGTCTTCGCCAGGGTGAATTTCATAACAAACATCAACACCGGCTTCGTCAAACGCATCCAAAATTGGCTTCCAGCGCTTTGCGAGCTCAGCAAAGCCTTGTTCTACTAAACCCGACGGACGCTGGGGCCACGGATAAACTAAATGCCACATAAGCGCACCTGAAAAGGTAGCGTGTGCCTTTAGCCCTAAACGCTTGCTGGCAATTGCGGCGCATTTAAGCTGATTAATAGCCCACTCGGTACGCTGTTGCGGCTTTCCGTGTAAATGCTTGGGAGCAAAATTATCGAAAAGCTCGTCGTAAGCGGGATGCACAGCCACCAGTTGTCCTTGTAGATGGGTAGATAGCTCGGTAATTTCCACGCCAGCTTTACGACATGTTTCAGCAACTTCGTCACAATAAGCTTGGCTTTCGGCCGCCTTCTCTAAGTCGAACAGCTTTGGGTCGGTAGGCACTTGAATACCTTTGTAACCTAACGATGCCGCCCACGTAGCCATATTTTCTAAGGTGTCGAATGGACTGCTGTCGCCCATAAACTGTGCTAGAAAAATAGCAGGGCCTTTAATTGCTTGTTGATTATTCGCCATGTTCCCGCCTTTCCTTCAGTTCATTTTGCTTATCTGATGGCTTGCCAATATTGCAGTGCACTAGTGTGTAACGCATTAGTTCGTGCCTTCTTCACTTAATGGCGTCCATTTAACATCACTACCGCTGCTGGCCAGCATAGCGTCTATAAACACCATACCGCGCAGCCCTGAATTAATGCCCGGTACACCTTCGGCTTTGCCAGAATTACCATTTCGAATAGCCTTCGCAAAGTCGGTATACAAATTTGCCATGGCCTCGAGATACCCTTCTGGATGACCACTAGGCGTGCGGCAACGTGAAGACGCTTCATCACAAAGCCCTACATTACCTTGCCCAGCTCTAAATACTTGGTACGGCGCATCGGTAGGGCGGTAGATAACTGAATTGGGCTGCATCTGCTGCCACTCTAGGCCGCCTTTGTCGCCATAAACACGAATCTTCAGCGCATTCTCTTCACCTGCACAAACCTGCGAGGCAATTAGCACACCTGTAGCACCTTGCTTCGTTTTAATAAGTGCTGCGCCATCATCGTCTAGCCGACGGCCTTCAACGTGGGTATATAGTTCGCCGCTTAGCGCGGTTACCGAGTCGTTTAATACAAATTCAACTAAGCCAAACGCATGGGTGCCAATATCGCCCATTGCTCCCGTTGCCCCTGAAATAGCGGGGTCGGTTCGCCACTGCGCTTGTTTGTTATGGGTTTCTTCTTCAGCCGATAGCCAACCTTGAGGGTATTCCACGTATACCTTGCGGATATTTCCTAGCATGCCACTAGTAACTAGATGACGCGCCTGCCATACCATGGGATACCCCAAATAGGTGTGCGCTAACCCATAAAGACTGGTATTGGCATGAATAACATCTTGTAGATCTTTCACTTCGCCAAAACTTACGCCTGCTGGCTTTTCACAAAATACATGAAAACCCGCTTTTATCGCGGCGATAGAAATGGGAACGTGAAGGTTGTTTGGAGTAACAATAACCACTACTTGCATGCGCTGTTCTTCAGGCAATGCAAGCTCCTGCTCTAACATGGTTTGCCAGCTGGCGTAACAGCGAGAAGCTTCAACGTTTAAGCTTTTACCCGTTCGTGCATTGTTGTCTTCATTGCGACTGAACGCACCGCATACCAATTGATAATGACCATCTAGACCTGCTGCATGACGATGAACAGCACCAATAAATGCACCTTCGCCGCCACCTATCATTCCCATTCGAATTGGTTGCATTGTTTATCCTCTTCACGCTATTGCATGTTGACCTTACTTAATGCATTAAAATGTAACCCGTTACATTTTGTGTTGTCAACACGAAACGCAGCAAACTGTTAAAGAATAATTTACATATAAGCCATTTTAACCTGCCAAAAACAGAAAACAGGGAGATAAAAGCGACCAAGAAAGGCCATGGATTTTACAAATAAACTACATCTTGCATTTGATATTGATGCAAAAGTAGGTATTCTTTACTAAATATGAAAACGGTTACATTTTAAAATGCATGGCATATTGTTGTAGTGAAGAAACATTGAAGTATTCAGAAACTAAAAGCCTTAAGGGTACAATGTGCACAAGCGTTAACCATACGATTGAAGTAAATGGCAAATATTAGAGATGTAGCAGACAACGCTGGTGTGTCTGTGGCTACAGTGTCGAGAACACTGCAACAACCAGAGCGGGTGTCGCCGAAAACGCGCAATAAGGTTATGGCTGCCGTACAAGCGGTGGGTTATAAGCCAAACCTTATGGCGGTTAAGTTTAGGTCGGGTAAAACGCACAATTTAGTAGTGCTGGTACCTACCGTGGCGAATGTGTTTTTTGCACGGGTTATAAGCGGAATGCAAGAAGCTGCTGCCGAATTGGGCTATTCCATTTTGTTAGCAAACACACTTGGTAATAACGATATAGAAAACCACTACGCCAAAATGGTAAGTACGTCGCAAGCCGACGGTCTTATTCAGCTGCGTGCACACAACCCTTTCGATGCCAGCATGATAAACGACAACGGTTTACTGCCAATGGTAAACGCGTGTGAAGTTATTGAAGACGGGCAATACCCTGTGGTGAGTTTAGATAATCGCGCTGCCGCAAAGGCCATGACAGAGCACTTAATATCGCTTGGCCATACACGTATTGCCATGATTAAAGGGCCGCAATCTAGCCCGTTAACACAAGAGCGCCTTAACGGTTACAAAGATGCTCTGCGCGATGCGAATATTACCTTTGATGAAAGCCTATTGTTTGACGGCGACTTTACCTTACAAGCCGGATACAACGCAGGAGTTACTATTAGCGAACTAGCGAACAGGCCAAGCGCTGTATTTTGTGAAAACGATGAAACCGCCATTGGCGCAATGAAAGCATTTAAACAAGCAAACTTACAGGTGCCAAGCGACATTTCAGTTGCAGGGTTCGACGACATTGCCTTTTCAGCGTTTGTTGACCCACCGCTAACTACCATTGCTCAGCCTGCGGAAGAGTTTGGCCGAACAGCAGTAACGCTATTGGTTGACCTACTAAACGGCAAAATTAAGAAAGCGCCTAAAGTAATTATGCCGTTTGAATTAATTGTAAGAGAGAGTACCGGTGTAGCCGCACCACGCTAACTATAAAAGCACAAGGACAACGCCATGAACCTAAAACAACACCATACACCAATGCATAGCCTAAACGCCGCAATAACAAGGCGACAGTTTATGACATATTCTTGTGGTGCACTGGCATCGTTAAGTGCCCCAATGGTGTTGGCGAATAGTCATAAGGATAGCGCCGTTATGCATTCAAATTCTGCAAATGCCGTAGGACTTCAACTTTATACGTTGCGCGATATTATGAAAGTAAGTGTGCCTGCAACGTTAAAATTAGTGGCAGACATTGGCTATACCGAAATGGAGTTTGCTGGGTATTTCGACCACAGCGCAAAACATATTAAACAGCTTCTTAACGACAACGGCTTAACTGCCCCTTCAGCCCACATTATGCTTGAAGAGTTCGACACAAATTTAAATAAAGTATTAGACGATGCCCAGACCGTTGGCCATAAGTATTTGGTTGTTCCTTGGTTAAGCAGCGCGCAACGTGGCGAAGGCATTGCCCCTTACCAAGCGCTGGCTGAAAAACTAAATAACATAGGCGAAGCTTGCAGAAAGGAAGGCATTACCCTTGCCTATCATAACCACGACTTTGAATTTGAAAACCGCGACGGACAAATACCGCTAGATGTACTAATTACTCAAACCGACCCTAACCTTGTAGCCATGGAGCTAGACCTTTACTGGACAGTTAAAGCAGGTAAGAACCCGGTAGACTATTTTAAAGCTTACCCAGGCCGCTTTAAGCTATGGCATGTAAAAGACTTGGCAGAAGATGGCGGCTTTGCCGATGTAGGTAAAGGCACCATTGATTTTAAAGACATATTTGCCCATGGTGAACTGGCCGGTATTGAACACAAATTTGTAGAGCGCGACCACACCACCGACCGTATAGCCACGGTAGAGCAGGGTTACAAAGCAGTAAGTGCATTAAATGCTAGAGTAAGCAAAGGGTAAACACTTTTCTTCCAGCACCAACAACCTACCTTCACCCTTTTAAAAAACCGCTTTTGTGAAAAAACAGAAGCGGTTACCATGCTTTTATCGTCTTTTAAAAACCTTATAAACGCAGTACGTTATGAGTGAATTATTTAGCGCCCTTTCGCGCGCATTAAGCCCCTACTACACCGAAATGAGCATAATGCTAATGGCCACTATTTTAGTGGTATACGGCGATATTATTAACGGCCATGTAAAGCGCATACTAGCGCCCTACCATTTTATTATTCGCGTAAGTTTATTCGTAGTGCTGTGTGCTTTTGGTTATGGTGCGCTAACCTTGTACGGCGCACCTTTTTTAAAGCACGTAATAGCCTACTTGCCTTGGCAGTACCAGGGGGCAGGCTATGTAGCCTCGTTTATGTTGATTGGCTTTTTGGCAGAGAGGCGTAGGTATATTTAGCACTGTTCGACTGCTGTTTTATGATATTGCTCGATGTACTTTTTAGGCGGCAGTTTCATTACTTTTTTGAATGACGTTGAGAAATACGTCGCCGTACCAAACCCCACGTCTAAACACGTATCAAGAGTTGTCTTTCCTTCTAATAACAAAGGTATGGATTTCTCTACACGATAGCGCGATAGGAATTCACTGAAATTATATTCGAACAGTTCGGCCATTCTACGATTCAAGCTTCTTCCACTCATCAAAAGTTGTTCCGCCGCTTGATCCCTACTAAACGTTTCTTCGTGGTAGTTCTTCTCTAATACAGCGATAAAATTAAGGTAAAACGCCATATCTTTTTCGTTAGTAAATTCAGGGATCTTCAAGCAACCGTATTTGAACACCGGAATATCGCTGCTAACCTCGCTGCCCTGCTGACTTTCGCGAACAGAGAGTAAGTGCTCTACACGAAGTTTTATCTCGTCATTGGATACGGGTTTCGTCAGGAAATAATCAATTTTTTCTTCGATAGCAAGCCTCTCGGTTTCGCGATCGTTTTTCGCAGTAAGCATCAGTATAGGAGTATTGGCGTGTACATTATGATTTCGTACTTCCTTTGCAAACGCTAGCCCATCCATCTCTGACATAATTTGATCGGTGATAATAAGGTCGACCATAAAACGATTTAAAACATCTAGCGCCTGTTTACCATTTTTTGCTACCAAACACCGATGCTTTGGTGAAAGCAAGTCAAATAAGAAGGTTCTGAATTCTCTGTCATCTTCAACAATAAGCAATGATTTCCTTCTTTTTTGAGAATCATCTGCTAGGTCTACTTGCGACTGACTATTGATAAACTCAATGTCATCTACTGGCAGAATGACTGTAAACTTGCAGCCTTCGCCCTCACTGTCTAAAGTGATATTTCCTTGGTTTAAATCAACGAGGCTTTTAACAATAGAAAGGCCTATACCTTCTCCGTTTTCCTGTGTTTTTCCTCGTGTAAAACGGTTAAATATATTCGATTGCTGATGCTTAGGGATACCTGGACCGTTATCTGAAACAACTATCTTTAAGTGTTTACTGTCAAGTGACACAACCACGCGAATGTTGCCATGCTCTGGCGTATATTTAATTGCATTTTGGACAAGATTAGTCAGTATTTTCTCTAAGCTATCGCTAAGCAAAGCAATACTTAATTCCTTGTTTCCACGCGTTCTTATTTCAAGGTTCTGACGCTTTTGATTTGCCAAAGGGTCGAGTGAATACACAATCATGCGCGCTGCCTCTACGGTATAAGCACGGTAGTTTTCTCGTTTATTTTTCGCTATTGGAAGGTCTTCGCTTAGTTGGTCGATAAGTAATTCAATTCGCTTCATATTTTGTTCAATACTGGTTATAGCTTTAACCTTTTGAACAGGTGAATCACCCACTTCGTCTATGGTGCTTTTAATAATTTGAAGAGGTGTTCTTAATTCGTGAGTGATATCACTAATAACCAACTCTTTACTTCGCAGCATTTTCTCAAACTTAGACTGGCCGTCTGTTATTTCGTAGCGTGTAAGGGCTTTGTAGAGTTTGGTGGTTTGGAATTGTTTCCAGCGAGGTTGAATCAGATTAAAACGGTACAACGCAATAACAGCAATGAACAAAATACAGTAGAGGCTAACCGCAAGAGGTTGAAAATAGACCGGTTTCTTTACTGTGAATGCAAGTTTAGTAACAACATTTGATTCACCAGGCAATCTAGCCTCAATTTGATAGTCACCGTGATCAAGTTCAGATAATGAGAGATAAGCTTGTGACTTAGGATGCTCTTTCCACTCACCGTCTAAACCTAATATCCTAAACTCCAAACTTTGAACTTCAGGAAGTAATAAGTTGTTTGATTGAAAAACAATTTCTAATTCATTGAAATCATACTCAAGCTCAATCGACTCGATTTCTGTCAAAGCATGTGATGAAAATATTTCCACATTACCTTGTGAGTCGATTATGGTGACCTTTGAAATTACGACTTCGCCCAGATCTCTGAGGGCTTTTGAAGAAGCCCTTATCGCTTTATCTTCATCTAGTATATATGAGTATCTATCACCTAAGACGACCAGTTTTTCACCAAGCTGTGCAATTCCACCGTATTCAAAATCACTATCAAAAATCCCTTGAACTTCAGTATATAGTGTCAAGTCTCCGTCTGCTGAATAGGAATAGAGCCCCATATTTGTGATAAACCAAAGATGACCGTCAACGGTTTTTATGCCTCCACGAATGAATCGAACATTCTCGCCCTCTAAAATCTTTGACGTCCCTATCTCCCCTGTATTCTTATTAATTGACCTAATTCCATAACCAGAAGTACAGATCAGATATTCATCTCCGTGCTCAATTAAACAATGAATGTTTCCCCACCCTTCAGCATTGGGGCTAAAAGTTCTCCAATTGAATCGGGTCATTTGCATGAAGACAGAGTTGCTTGAGTCAAAACCAACTATTTCTCCGGAAGAAGAAAGAAAAGCACTTACAACGTTGGGCGGCGCAGGAAGCCTATCGATAACTTCTCCTCTGTTCAAAATCTTGAAATAGCTCTCTTCACCATTTTCATGATAAAGAAAAGAAGAATCACCATCTGAAAATTTAAATTTAAAATCTTCCCCACAATTGATTGATGAACTTGGCAATGCTGTTACCGGGTATCTTAGAGATACAGTTTCGATCGTTTCGCAATCAATACTTGTATCAACGTAGTCAGAGACGTTGCCAGAACTTAGGCTAAGTTCTTTATCTCCTTTAGTGGTGGTTACAAACGCTCTTCCATCTATGGTCGTACCAAATCTTTTAATGTTTTCTCTTAAGACGACATTTCCTTCATGAACTAAGTTGATTGATTTGTGGCTCTGAGTAAGAACTATAAGACCAAGCTGTGAAGAAGCTAAAAGAACTTCTCCGCGAGAAGTTTCACTTATTTTGACAATACTTTTAATACTCTCACTATTAAGTAAAGGAGCCATGTAATCAGGTACGGATATGTATCCATCGTTTAACTCAAAAAGCCCACCCGCGGCTACTAAAACCCTTCCGTCTTGAGTAAAGAATATATCGTCAATACCGTGAACCGACTCTCCCTTTCTCTCGATGGGAAAAAAAATTGTTGTTTCAGTGTCTAGCGATGTAGAAATTCTGTAAATTCCTTCTGCTCCCCCAATAAAGATGTGATCTTTAAAAATTGAGACAACAGAAATTGAAGACAGCTTAGGAAAGTATTCAGAAATGGCATACTTACTAATTTCCTTGTCTTTTAAATTAATTATGAAAAGGAAATTAGAAGATGAAAGCATCACACGATGCTCAGCAACCTTTGCGATAGAAAATACATTTTTAACTCCTTCTAAAACTTTACCCCAAGGTAAAACTTCGCCCGAATATTTGTCTACAACCAAAAAACCTTTGATCAAAGAGACAATGAGATAGTTTTCAGATTCAACAATCTTCCAAGCAAATTTGGGCCACAAAGCCTGTGTAAAATGTTCTTTTGTCTTACCAGTAATTAAATTCTTCGAAAAAACACCAACACCATTCTCTACCAACCACAATGTGTTTTTATTATCAAAATATAAGTCGGAAAGTGTTCCCCGCTGCTCTCGTTTATCTCCAAATGGAATAAGTTCGGAATGACTCCCTAGGATACGAAAAACACCGTTCTCTGAAGCTATATAAGTAGCATCTCCAATTACTTCTATGTCCCTTATAATTCCAGAAGGTATACCAGAGAACTTTGTTTTCCCTTGAAGAGTTGCACCAAAAGCGAATGTGCTATTTGAGTGTAGTAATGAAAAAATTAGTAAAAATGAGCCAAAAACATTGGCGAGACTGACGACAAATACTTCTGTCCTTTTTCGCATATCCATATGTCCAGCAAATGAACTACTTTATTAAGCGCTAAACAAAAGCAATTAATTTCAAATAGTTTTAGAGAGTGTTAAATATGAATAACGAACAAGAAAAACATATGCAAGAGCTGACTGAGCAAGATTATACTAATGTATATGGTGGAGCCTACAGTCAAGCAGTTATCGTCATCCATAGCGAAACGATATTGCCAGAACTTCCCCTTCCACCGGATGGAGATGCAATTAAAATCTAAACCAACAACCACTTCATACCAGCATTTTCGGCGGCTTGCTGGTCATAAATAAAGTCGCCTACATACAGGCAGTCTTCAGGTTGAAGCTGCCATGTATTTGCTACCATTAATAGCGCCGTTGGATCGGGCTTGGCGGGGGCATCTTCACGGGTTAATACGTAGTCTATCGGTATATTATTGTTAGCCAATTTAATGGCAGTAGCCTGGCGGCAGTTGCGGGTTACTATGGCCATGGGCAAATTATGCGCCTGTGCCTTTTCAACCATTTCTTTACCAATATCTAGCCATTTGGCGTTTTGCGCGTCTTCTAGTTCGTGCTGCAAAATGGTGTTATGAGCATTGGCTTTGGTGGTTTCGCATGAAATGCCATCTACAAAGGTAAGAATGTCTTCGTGCTGTGGGCAACCAACATCGGCGCGCATTTTCGTAAAGTCTAAGCTCGACTCTACCAACGTACCGTCTAAGTCGAAAATTACGCCTTTAATACCCGTTAAGTTCATCACTTTACCTCTGTACTGCTTTTTATTTTTTGAAATGTTTTGTGCGTGTATTTACGTTGTTTGACTGCTATGGGTTTATGAAGCACACAAATATAAATTAAGTTTACCCCAGTAATTGCATGCATTAGCATAGCCGCTCTTTTTAATTGTATGTATTTTCAGGTGTTTAATGGGTGTTTTTGCTGCGCTAGGTACTGCGCTTTGTTGGGCCATTGCCGCACGTTTATTTCGCGGAACAGGCAACGCGTTTTCGCCACTAACCATGAACTTCTGGAAAGGCTTAATTTCCATTGCCATTTTAGCGGTAGTGCTTCTTTTTATTCAGCCTGCGGGTTTAACCACCAGCATTGTTTTGTGGCTGTTATTAAGCGGCTTTATCGGCATAGGCATTGGCGACACCTGCTTTTTTAAAGCGCTGCAAAGTATTGGCGACAGCCAGGCTGTATTAGTAGCAGAAACCTTAGCCCCTCTTTTTACTGCATTGTTTGCTATGGCCTTTATTGGCGAATGGATTACGTGGCAGCAGTGGGTAGGTGTTGCCGTAGTGCTGCTGTCGGTAGACATGGTAATAAAAGCACGCAAGCGCAGCACCACCCATGTTTTTGCAACAAGCGGCTATTTATATGGTGTAGGTGCTGCATTGTGCCAAGCTGTGGGAGCGGTAGTTAGCCGCGACATTCTAAGCGCGGGTGAAATAGACGCCGCCAGCGCCGCCTTTTTACGCCTTATAGGCGGTATGTTTTTCGTTGTGCCCTTTATCGCGTTTACCAAAACCAAGTACATGCCGGTTATCGAAAGCGGCAAGCGAATTTGGCCTGCCTTTGTAATGGCAACCCTATTAGGCACCACCGCCGCTATATACCTACAAATGTTTGCTTTTGCGTATGCTAAGGCAGCCGTTGTACAAACACTTATTGCCACTAGTGCGCTTATGTCGCTTGGCGTTGCGTGGGTGCTGGGGGAAAAGGCCACTAAAGCAACGGTTGTGTGGTCGGCCATCGCATTGGTTGGTGTGGGTATTCTGGTTAGCTTTGGTTCGCCGTCACCGCATTAGTTAAAAGCTTAATTTTAACGCTTGTACTGCACTTGAACTTGTTGGCTGTATAACAGCCAACTTTTTACACTTAGACACAAAAAACAGCGCATTTTTAGCGATGTTCGGTAGTAGTTACTACAACAAGGCTTTATTATGAAGTAAAAGTGACTACTCTATTTGGTTATGCGCTTAACTATTTCCTTTATTATTTCAGCACTTACAAGCTTGCTTGTATTTTCTCTTCCTGCAAGTGCAAATGAAGACTTCGACGCTACTTTAGCGAAGATGCGTGCGCATACGTATGAATGCCCTAACGATGCCTTTTTTCCCGAGCTTGAAGCTCTGTTATTACAAGACACACTTACACATCGCCAGCGCTTTGCATTATCGGTAGCGAAGGGCCAGTTTCTTATTTGCCGAGGCGACTACAGCAGCGCACTTAGCCTACTGCAAAAACAAGTTTCAAAAGAGGATATAGATAAAACCTCGTATGCTTATGCGTCGGCGATTTATCAAATTGGCTTTGTTTACGATGCACAGGAAAACCCGAAAAGGTGCGACTTCTATAAAGAAGCGCAAACGCTGTCGTCACCAGAGCATCACAGCGACATTTTCACCAGCTCTTCACTGAATTTAATTACCTATTGCTCGGCTTCGTCAGATGTAGGCGAAAGGCTTGGCAAAATGTTTAACGTGTTAGAGCGCTATTCTGGCGTTGGCAGCCCAGGAGAACTTGCTCATATCCATAACGCTATCGGCTTGCTATATGGCAGCCTAGGGCAGCATTCGCTTGCGGCAGAGCAATATTTAAAAGCCCACGAAATGGGCCTTCAGGTGTACGAAGGCAGTAATAAGTTAAGTATTTTAATTAGTGCTATTGTGTCGTTACTTAGCAGCGGGCAAACCGAAGAGGCCTACCAGCGTATTTTGGAATATGGCCGACTTAACAGCACAATCGACACGCCATTAACCAACTACCACTATCAATACGCGCTGTCGTTTTATTATCGGAAAACCAATAATTACGAACAGCTGGCTTTTACTTTATCGGATTTTAAAGAAGCGGTATCGGCAGTATCGAGTTCATTAGGGCAGCTTTTTTATAATTGGCATGCCACCGAAGTGTGCCTTTACGACAACAACTTACCTTGCCTACAGGAATACATTGAAAGCTTTGAGCAGGGTGAGTACTACATTCCGCCACGCCTTCGTACCAACTTAGATTATTTGTCGTTTAATCTATCGCTGTATTTGGCATTAGGTGATATTGAAAATGCAAAAAAAGCCAACGACGCGCTTTCCAAAGAAATAGACAAGAAGTTTGTAAGGCAGCAAGACTCTGCCAGGGTGCTAAGTTCCGCTACCTTATACAACAAAATCTATACGCTTGAATCGGAAATAGAGGCCGCTGAAAAACGCCGCCGAAACACACTCTATTTAATAGCGCTAATAACGGCGTTGTTACTGGGAATTACGGGCTTTGTATTGCGCAGAAAGTTTGTGGCAAATAAAGCGGTAGACCCCGCCACACAGTTATTAAATGCCGAAGCAGCCATAGCCCGGATCAACAAACTAAACGCACCTAAACCAAGTCGCGCCATTGCTATTGCTATCTTTGACGTGCGCAACTTGCGACAAATAACTCGCCAGCTAGGCTCTACACGTGCCGATAGCGTGTTACGCAAAATTGCACAAACCATGCAAAACGCCACGCGTGGTAACGATATTCTAGGGCGCTTTGGCACTGAGCAATTTATTTTATGCTTACACAATATCGAAGAGCGAAGCGCTCGTACGTTTTTTGAAAGAGTGCAGAGCGCGTTGAACAGTACGTTTGAGACCGACGCTACTGCCGAACATCTAAACGTGGAATCGAGCATGAGTATTTTTATCACTCATGAAAAAATAGACGGCCTTAATGCCATTTTAGACGACATGGTAGTGTCGCTAGGCATGAACCCACGTTAGAACTACTTGTTCAACAACGTAGTAAATCGAGTGTACACGCCGTTAGTCCAGCCAAAACCTAGCTGCACATCGTATTCACCGCCACCCGCTTTTAACGCTGGCTCGCAAACGTTGTATTTCTCAAGCAATACGCCGCTTTGGGCAAAGGTGCTATCTATGGTGTGGTTGAAGCGCTTCATAATGTCGATTGCGCTGTCGCTAAACCCGTAGTTAAGAAAACCTTGCACAGTGAAGTACTGTAGCGGTGCCCAACCGTTTGGCGCATCCCATTGCTGTGGCGTATTTTGGGTTGTAGTAACAATACCACCCGCTTTTAGTAAGTTTTCGCACACGGTATTTTTAACGCTTGTAGCTTGCGCATCAGTGGCAATCTTGACAAAAAGCGGCACTGTCATAGCGGCTGAAATTACGTTAGTTTGACTATTTGATGGATAGTGATAGTCGAAGTAACCACCTTTTTCTTCACTGTATAAATAGGTATTTATCGCTTTCGCGCGACTTTTAGCAGCCTTTTTATAAAAAACTTCGTCACTTCCGGAGCTAACATTCGCTAGCGTATCTTCTAATGTATATAGCAAGCAGTTCAAATCAACAGGTACTATTTCTGTGGTGCGTATACTGGCTAAATTATCGGGTTGCTGTAACCACCTAGAGCTAAAATCCCAGCCCGACTCGCAGGCAGCACGAATGTGCTGGTAAAACGCGTTTTTGTTCGCACCATTATGCTCGGCTGTTTCAATATCTTCGCAGTACGATTCTGGTCTTGGGGTGGCTTCTGTGTCGAAATAGCGATTCAATAACGTGTTACACGGCATTTGTACCACGCGTAGTGATGACTGCGTTTGCTTGTCTTCGTTTAGCACCGCAAAATCTGCACTGCCTTTCATCCAAAAGGCATACTCTTTTTTCAAACCTTCAATTACATATTGGGTTTGTGCGTTAGATAAATAGGGTTTCAGCAAGTTAAAAAACAGCGCCAGCATGGGCGGCTGGCTGCGCGAGTAATAGTACGCACGATTGCCGTTAGGAATGCACCCTACTTCATTCAAAATATCTACGAAGTTTTCTAGCATGTTTATAGCAAGCTCGGTTCGACCTGAATCAAGCAAACCCAGCGCAGTGAAATAGCTGTCCCAATAATAAATTTCTCTAAACCGGCCGCCGGGCACAATGTAAGGGCGAGTCAGCGCTATTAAGCTATCTTTGTGTTGCGTATCAGGGTCTCGGGTTAACACATCCCACATGTACTCTATATATTCACTTGCCGTAGTAAAGGCTTCATTCGCAGCGGGGTTCAATGACGTTGGCATTGTGAAATGACGCTTCACAAACCCCATTAAATCGATAGTTTCTTCGGCTTTTTCACATCGTTCCAGCTCGACTTGATAGGCCTTAACAACCTCAACCAAGCTCGTTTTTACAGTCGCATCAGCAAAAGTTTTACTGTCTGGGAATAGCTGCGCCATTTGCACGTCGCGAAACAGATCGCTGGCATAAAAGGCTAAACACGCCTGCCAATTATGTTGTGTGAAGCTCATAGTTATTGCGAACCTTTTAGGGCTAGTGAAGACGACGATTTTTTGAAGAAGAACAACGTAACAACCAATAAAGAAATAGGTACAAGTGATAGGTAAAACGCCTGCTGACCGCCCACTGCGTCGAATATAAACCCTGTAACAATAGAGCCAGTGGTGCCGCCTAACGCAGAGAATACAACAATTAGCCCTGTCATGGGCGCATGCTTTTCTTGTGGAAGCGCACTTAACATTACCGAATTAATAACCGGGTAAATTGGCGCCATCATTAATCCAATAAGCGGAATAAGGAACGCTGCTAGCGGTGCATCTAACCAATGACTAATACTTTCGCCTGCTACGTTTTCTGCTAATGGCAGGCTTAACAACATAACCACAGCCATCCCCACTAGACATATATTTAAAAACGGATACCAGTGCATTCGGGTTAGCACAGCCCCTGCCGTTAAACGCCCAACGGCCAGTGCAATGGCAAAAATACTGGTTATTTGAATACTGACTTGAGTAGGCAACCCAAGCACTTCTTTATTGAACGTCGGTAACCAAGAGCCAATGCCCTGCTCAATCAAAACATACAGAAATACAGAGAAGATAAAGACAAGCACTAGTGGTTTATATGCCAACTTCAGCATATCGATAAACGCTGCTATAACACCTGTAGAATGGGCATTTTCAACAGGCTTTATGGGCGCCAGTAATACCACAACGAAGGTTAGCGCGATTAAAGCTGCCAGTACATAATATACATTTAGCCAGCTTAACGAGGCGTCATTGTTGGGGTCGATAAACCATGCAAACACCCAATAGCCTGACAACACACCCAACATGAATATGCCTTCTATGGTATTCATCAATGAAGAATGTGATTTGGTAGACGACGAAAGCTGCCCAATAATGGCGTAAACCGATATTTTCACTAATGCGAACGCAGTGCCGATACAGGCAAACAGCAACTTGATAAACCAGAAACTGGCGACGCTGGGCGTCAGCGCACAGGCCCCCGCCACCAAAGCCAAGCCGAACAACATGGCAAGTTTATAGCCTATGCGCGGAATAAAACTGGCAACAAGAAAAGAGACCGCCGCAATTGATAAGTCTTTAAAGCCTTCTAACGTACTTGCTTGAGGCTTTGTAATGTCAAAGCTGTTGATAGATTGCAGGATAACAGTGCCTACACTATTAAGCAGAATGGCAAATACGTAATAACTAATAGCAATAGCTGCAATAACCAACAAACGCGACATGTGTAAACACTCTGTTAACTAATTCAGGCTGGAGTGTAGTATTTAGAAAAGTAAAATGCAAACGTTTGCAATTCGCTACTACTCCCCACCATACAAGGTACAAAAGAGACCGCTTTGCTTCATTCAAGAAAACAACGCCAGCATGCAGCAAAAACAGAAAAACCTAGCTGTGTTCTGTTGAGCGCCTCACAATAAGTGATGTTTCCACCACTTGGCTGCTAGTAGGTTTGTTTTCCAACTGGTTAATTAACTGCTCCACCATCAACTGTGCGGCTTGCTGCGTATTTTGCTTAATTGTGGTTAATGACGGATGCATGAGCTCAGCAAGCGATATATCGTCGTAACCAACAATGGCAACATCGCTGGGTATACCAACGTAACGCTCTTTTAACGCCTTTATCGCACCAAAAGCCACCATATCACTTACGCAAACTATGCCATCGAAATCTAAGCCATTAGCTTTAATTCGATCATTAATAAATTGGTAAGCCGACTTAGACGTAATATCAATAGCGCATATTGATGCGGCGTGTGACGTTAGACCAAATTCTTCATGAGCTTTCAAGTAGCCTTTGTATCGCTCTTTCATTTCGGCGTGCTCAGGATCACCTAAAAAAAGAATCTGCTTAGCCCCATGGGTTAGTAAGTGCTTAGTAGCACTATAACCACCTAAATAATTATCTCCGCCTACAATAGGATAAGAGGCTTCTGTTTTTGCATCACCCCACACCACGATAGGAACGCCAGACTGTGCTGTTAATTCAATTTTTTCCGCCGACTTTCCTTGCCCGATAACTAAAATGCCGTCGGCACGCTGGCTGCGAATAAAGTAATTTGCCCAATCGTTACTTGCCATAAAGGAGTTGGACAACAACAGCTCATACCCTTTCGCATTAAGCGCCTGATTCAATTCACCTACTAACTTGAGTAAAAAAGGATCGTTAGTACTTTGTTCAGTGTTATCTATAAGATTAAGTATCACAGCAATGACATTGGTTTTTTGCGTACGAAGGCGACTTGCTGCAGCGTTTATACTGAAATTGTGCGCTTTCGCCAGTGCTTGAATTTTGGTTCGCGTTTCTTGCTTAATAAGCGGATTATCTTTTAATGCACGCGATGCGGTAGAGGTAGATACCCCCGCAAGCTCTGCTAATTTTGCTAACGTCAGTTTTGAATTAGTTACCAAGTTTTTGTTCTCAATAATTATTATCGTATGGCTTGTTAATGTCTTGCATGAGTGTGGCTGCGTTTTAGTGCGTACTTAGAATACAAAAATACATGCAAACAACTAAGCACTTTCAATGCAAAATACCAATATACCTTACATTGCCTACCCGTAAAACCTTGTTAACAACTCGCTACAACAAATTTGCAAACGATTGCATTTTATTCTTGCAATCGTTTGCAAACAGATCTATTTTGTTCGCAAATCAAGGTGCGTATAACAATTTTTAAACCTGTTTAACGCATTCAGTTAACAACGAACTTAACTTTTTCGGGAGCACACACCATGAAAACGTTGTTTACAAAGGGAATGCTAGCCAGTGCTATAGCGGTAGCACTAGCGCAACCCACTATGGCACAAGAAGAGTCAAAGCAACCTGCAAGCGATAACACAGAAGTCATTATTGTAAGTGGCACACCCGGTGGTGCAGGCATTAGAAAAATTGACGCAAGCTTTGCAGTAACGAATATTGATGCCGACGATATTGGTCGACTAGCGCCTAAGTCTACGGCGGATTTGTTTAAAGCAATCCCGGGGGTTTGGGTTGAGAGCTCAGGTGGTGAATCTGGTGCAAACGTATTTGTACGTGGTTTTCCGGGCGGCGGTGACGCACCATTTCTAACTATTGCGATGGATGGCTCGCCCATTTACCCAGCACCTACGCTGTCGTTCCTTGAAAATTCGCAACTGTTTCGCATCGACGAAACCATTCAAATGGTTGAAGGCTTAAGAGGTGGTCCCAACCCAGTAGTAAGTAATGGCCAGCCTGGCTTAACTACTAACTTCCGTCTTAAGCGTGGTAGCGACGCTACCGAAGCATTAGCAAAATATACCGTTTCAGATTACGGATTGAATCGTGTCGATGTAGTGGCCAGTGGTGCTCTAGACGACGATTTGTATTACATGGTGGGTGGTTACATTAAAAGCTCACAAGGTATTCGTGATGCAGGGTTTAATTCTGAGCAAGGCAACCAGTTCACCATCAACATTACCAAAGTGTTCGAAAACGGCGAGTTAAACCTTTATACACGTCAAACGGATGATCGTGGTACTTGGTATTTGCCTACGCCTTTAAACGTTGAAGGTATTGATGCCAACTACACGCAAATTGGGCCATTGAACCGCCAAGCGACCATTACCTACGGTGCTGACAATGTTACTGAATCGTTCGATTTTGGCGACGGTAGAGGCTGGGATGGCCATGTTAGCGGCGGTAGCTTAAAACTTGATTTGGCAGACGGCTGGGCGTTAATCGACCGTTTCAATATAACTAAAGGTGCTGCCAATACATTTGGCCTTGTACCAAATGGTTCTGCAGTAACGGTAGGTGATGTAGCAGACAACGGCGAAACGGCCACAGGGGCGGTAACGGGCACTGTTTACGATGCAGACACACCTATTCAGCAGATTGGCCGTTGGGTAGTATTGAAAGATATTGAATCGTTTACCAATGACTTAGCGGTATCGAAAAGCTGGGACGATTTTGATGCCTCTTTCGGTATTTACAGCGCCACAACAAAGGCGGAAGACTGGTGGAGCTTGGGTAATCACGCTTATCACGTTCTTGTACCGGGTGGCGAAGCACTTAATGGAATTGAATGTAACAATAGCGCAGAAGGCTGTGGCTGGAATTACGATATCAATTCCGTTGGCGATGCTAGCACAATGGCATTTTATGCAACGTCTACATGGTATTACAACGAAGACTTGAGCATCGACGCAGGTATTCGTCGCGAAAACCACGAAGTGAACTACTCGGTAGATGAAGGCTTAGATGGCGTAATCACAAAAGCCGTTCAGTACGACGAAACAAAAACATCGTGGACGTTAGGTGCCAATTACGCGCTTACCGACAATAGCGGTGTGTTTGTGCGCATGAACCGCGGTTACAAAATGCCGTATTTCGATGATTTCCGCGATAACTTCGGCGCATTCTCTGCGGGTAACGACCTAATTCAACAGGTAACGCAGGGAGAAGTGGGTTATAAGTTTATTAACGATGAAATTCAATTCTTTGCTACGGCATTCACCAATGAAGTTCAAGGCGATACGTTTGTACGACGTCCAGGTGCACCGGCTGAAATTCTAACGAACGAAGCCTACGGTGTGGAATTAGATGGTCGTTATAGCCACGATTCAGGTTTCTCGGTGAGTGTTAACGCAACACTTCAGGAAACCGAAATTACAGCCAGTGCCAATAATGAAGGCAATGAAGCTCAGCGCCAACCAGGCTGGCAAGTGCGCGTAACACCAAGCTACGGTTTTGAACTTGGCGATATGTTTGCCACTGTTTACGGAACACTTTCAGCTGTAGACGATCGTTTCGGCAATAACGAAAACACCGTTGTTCTGGACGGGTATGAAAAAGTGGATGTAGGTTTCACATTAGAGCCGACAGAATCGCTTCGTATTCAGTTCTCAGTTGATAACCTAACCGATGAACAAGGTATTACTGAGGGTGACCCACGTAATCCAGATTCTCCAAACGGGCGCTATATTATGCCGCGTAGCATGCAGTTAAGCGCAACATACATGTTCTTCTAAGAGTAATGAGAAGACAAACAAAAGCCGGTGCAATGCACCGGCTTTTTTATAAAATATCTTTAGCGAAGTAAGACTTATTGGTATAGCTTGAAGCATCTATACCTTTGCAACTTGTGCTTCAGCTTTAGGTTGGTTTGGACCAAAACCTTTAATGCTGCAAGAGCCACGTTTCGTATTCAGCGCATTTAACTGACGCTTTAACCACGATTTTTGAATATTCGATTTAGCCGTATCCATTTCACTGCTTACGCGTGAAATTTCTTTACCTACGTTTACGCAGGCTTTTTTATTAGGCTCGAAGCCGCCATTTGCCAATGCTGACGAGGAAAAAACTAAAGCTGCTAGTGCGATGAGAGTGTGCTGTTTCATAAGAGTCCCCAACTACTCGTTACTATTTTTGACAGGTTTAATACAGTTAGAACTGGCGTATTTGCCTTCACATGTGTCACTAAATATAGCAGGCCTTTTCGGCTCTTTAGGTGTTGTAAAACATACGCAGTAATGAAAACCTGATTTATCAAAAGCAGTAAACCGGTAATGCATTGTTATCTTTGAATTATTATTTTATGTGCGTATTTTGACTATGTTTAGTAATCAACTTTTCAAAGTTCTAACCAGCTCAACTACCCGTCTTTCCGTAGTATCGGCCACAGCAACAGCTTTCTGTAGCAACATCACTTGCAGTTGAGAGCGCAATATTAAAACATTGTGAACACTGGGTAACAAGTTAAATTATTGTTTGGCTTCAGCTAAGCATTTTTGTGCAAATAAGTATGTCAACTCACACGTTTTTTACAAACGACTACCAGCAGCCATCTTCTCTACGCTTTGCATTATTGCTTTGCCCATAGCATCTAGCGGCAATATGTGTTTCGCCGCACCTTTCTCTATGGCGACCTTTGGCATACCAAACACAACACAGCTAGCTTCGTCTTGGCAGAACGTTTCGCAGCTATTATTAAACATCTTATGAAGACCTTCTGCACCGTCACGCCCCATACCCGTTAGCAATACGCCCAGTGCATTACTGCCAGCACTCTTGCATATAGATTCGAAAAGCACATCAACCGATGGCTTGTGCCCTGATACGCGTTCTCCATCGGTTAAACGAATACGATAATCGGCGCCACTTCTCTCTACTTCCATGTGTTTATCTCCAGGTGCTAGATACGCATATCCTGGCAACAGGCGTTCGCCACCGCTGGCCTCTCGCACCGTCATCTGACATAAGGAATTTAAACGTTTTGCATAAGTTGACGTAAATCCTGGAGGCATGTGTTGTGTGATAACCGTTGCGGGCGCATTCGCGGGAAACGACATCAACACCTCTTTAATCGCTTCTGTACCGCCAGTTGATGCACCGATGGCAATAAGCTTCTCGGTGCCTGAATAGCTTACCGTGTTTACAGTAGGCGCCACTGAACCATGCGGCTTTTTCACTTTAGACTTAGCTGCAGTGCGAATTTTATCTATTATCAACTTATGATACGCAGCCATGCCTTCAGCAACGCCAACTTTTGGCTTGGCAACAAAGTCGATAGCGCCGAGTTCTAAAGAACGCAGCGTAGCTTGCGCCCCTTTTTCAGTGAGCGTTGAGATCATCACTACCGGTGTAGGTCGCGCATTCATTAGTACTTCCAGAAAACGTAAACCATCAACCTTTGGCATTTCAATATCTAGAGTAATTACATCCGGCCCCTGCTCTAACACCATCTTTTTTGCAACAAAAGCATCAGGTGCCGCTCCCACTAACTGCATGCCGGGCTCGCTCTTTATAATTTCACTTAGAATTTGTCTTATTAGTGCAGAATCGTCTACTACCAATACTTTGATAGCCATAGCTACTCCTCAAACATATCAACGCTACCGCCTGGCACTTGTTTGGTAAGTTCCCAGCGGTGCTTACTTTCGCGCTCAACAAGGGTGGCATTCTTTAGTTCATAAATGCGCTTCATATAAATTTTCCCGCTGTTAGGGAAAAAATAGATTTTTCGCGCGTAAACGTCGCAAAGGTCGCTTGCTACAATCTCTATCCCTTCAGTATTAAGAAAGTGTATTACAAATTCGGCATTAAACCGGCCCACGTCTTGTTGCACGAAAGAGGGAACGACTTTTCCACCACCAAACACCTTAGCTTTTATTCGTCGCCTATCTACGCCTGCTTTTACTAAGTCATTGATCAGAATCTCCATTGCGTGCACACCGTATTTAGTCACCATACAAGCACCTTGCTCTAGCTCTACAACGGTTCTATTCACATTGGGCAGCATAAAATGATTCATGCCGCCTATACCGGTAGTGGGGTCGTACAAGCATGCCGATACACAGGACCCAAGCGTGGTAACTAGCATTTTTTTTTGCGTAGTAACAAAGTATTGACCAGGAAGGATCTTCACCGCTTCAACATCAAAGTACTTGTCGAAGTAAATAATTGGTGCATCGAAATTACAAGACTCCACTTCCTTTCCTTATCAATTTCACTTTCATGAATTCATCGCTTCAATAGTATCTAAGATGGCATCCGACATATCGTTAAGTGATTCAACATAAGTAGCAGCCCCCATTTCTGTTGCCACCCGTGGCATTCCATAAATAAGGGAGCTATCCTCGTCCTGACAAAAATTAATAGCCCCTGCCAGCTTCATTTCCAACATGCCCTTCGCACCGTCTTTCCCCATCCCTGTAAGCAAAACACCCACCGCGTGTTTTTTAACGTGCGTTGCTAAGCTGCTGAACATCACATCCACTGAAGGTTTGTGGCCGGTCACTTTTGGCCCATCATCTAGCTGCAAATAGTAGTTGCCCGCTCTTTTATTGACGATTAAGTGACGATTTCCAGGTGCGAGGTATGCGTGACCGGGCAATAGCTTTTCATCTCCAGTAGCTTCTCTTACCGTGATTTCACAAAGCTGATTGAGCCTTTGGGCATAAGACGTGGTGAAACCAGGTGGCATATGCAGTGAGATAACCGTAGCGGGTGCGTTACGAGGGAAGTGCATGATGACATCTTTTATTGCCTCTGCCCCTCCTGTTGACGCTCCAATACCAATAACAATTTTCGAGTTAGATATGCGCAGCTCTGCATGCTGGCATTCTCTTGCTGATGTTGGGCTTGAAAGGGTTGAGCACGCCGCCGCTTTAATCTTTTGAATTAGTATTTTGCTGTATTCTGCTTCCCCCGAAGATATACCAAGCTTGGGCTTGGCCATATAATCTACTGCACCTAGTTCTAGAGCGCGCAGTATCGAGTCGGCTTTCTGTTTGGATAGCGAAGAAATCATTATTACAGGCGTAGGCATTGCCTTCATCATGACCTCTAAAAATCGAAGGCCATCTACTTTTGGCATTTCAATATCTAGCACGATGACGTCTGGGCAAAACTCTTTCACCAAACGTTTCGCCACATGTGCGTCTGGTGCCGAACCCACCAGCAGCAACGCTGGATCTGCACGTATAATTTCGCACAGTATCTGACGAATAAGTGCCGAGTCATCAACAACGAGAACTTTTATACGCATAATATTGACCAAGCGATAACGCAGTGGCGTCGAACTTTAGCGGTTGTTCGAGGTTGCTTATAAAGGATTCGTATTGGCACATAAAACAGCACCTAGCTAACAGGCCGATATATAGTCTTGCCCATAGGCTTGACCAATGAAGGGTACATAGTAAAATTTTCTGAGTGCCCTGCTACATACATTCCGTGTGCTGGCATCATTTTTACCATGCGCTCGAGAATTTTTTTCTGTGTAGCCCTATCAAAATAAATCATTACATTTCTACAAAAAATAATGTCTACAGGGCCTTTAACGCACCACTGTGGTGCGGTTAGATTAAGTTGCTCAAACTGCACCATATTACGCAACTCATTGACAACTTTTACTCGCCCGGCTTGCGCACCTTTGCCACGGTAAAAAAACTGCGACTTATAGGTATGCGGTAATTGGCTAATGCTTTGCTGTGTGTACACACCTTCTCGCGCTTTTTGCAACACAGTGCTGTCGATATCAGTGGCGATAATACTAATACCAGTATCGAACGAGCCCATTGCAGCAGCAACTGTCATGGCAATACTGTATGGCTCTTCTCCTGTGCTGCTGGCCGCGCACCAAATACGCTTAATGTTTGAGTGGCGTTGGAGGTATGTTTGTAACGCATCAAAATGATGAGGCTCTCGAAAAAAAGCGGTGAGGTTAGTAGTGAGCGCATTTACAAAATGCTCCATTTCATTTTGATTTGCAGACACGTGCGCTAAATAGTCTTTAAAACTATCTATTTCAAGAGAACGAAGCCGCCTTGCTAGACGGCTATATACCATGGCATCTTTTGATTCAGCTAAGTTAATTCCCGCATGTTTAAACAGTAAACTTTTTACTCGCTCAAAATCCTTTCGGCTGTAGGAAAACTCACGCTGCGCTTCCGTGCTTGGTAAGGTGGACATACACTAAAACGCCTCCCAGTCTGCACCTTCAGGCGAAGCAGGATTTAGCGTTTGTACACGCTGTTCCTGAACTTCGCGTTCTTTGGGCAAATGATGATTTCCATTTACGAGGGTTGGCGCTGCTTTAGACTCACTTTTAGGTTTGCGTGTTGTATCAACTTTAAATACCGATACCCTTTGCGACAGCTCTGCTGATTGCTGTCGCATGCTGTCTGCTGCCGCTGCGGCCTCTTCAACTAACGCTGCATTTTGCTGTGTCATCTCGTCCATTTGAACAACAGCGTTACTGACTTCCTGAATACCCGTTGCTTGCTCAGATGAGGCGGCCGCAATTTCAGACATAATATCGTTTACGCGCTTTATCGCCGTTACTATATTAGCCATAGTTTCGCCCGACTTATTCACAAGCACGTTACCATTTCCAATTTTATCTACCGATGTTGAAATGAGCGCTTTAATGTCTTTTGCCGCCTCTGCAGAGCGTTGTGCTAGTGTTCGTACTTCCGAAGCAACCACCGCAAAGCCCCTTCCCTGTTCACCGGCTCTTGCTGCCTCAACCGCAGCGTTTAGTGCCAGTATATTGGTTTGAAATGCGATGCCGTCTATCACACCGATGATGTCTGAAATACGCTGTGCTGAGTCGTTAATTTCACCCATAGTATGCACAACTTGCTCAATGACTCTTCCGCCTTCAGAAGCAACTTCAGACGCTTGGCTTGCCAGCCCTTTTGCTTGGTCGGCATTTTCAGCATTTAATTTCACGGTGCTAGTTAGCTCTTCCATAGCCGAGGCCGTTTCCTCAAGACTAGAAGCTTGCTGCTCAGTTCTACTTGAAAGGTCTGCATTGCCCGTTGCAATTTCATTAGATGCGGTATCGATGGTTTCTACAGCGTTATGAATTTGAACGATGGTGTCTTTGAGTTCATCAATAAAGTGATTAATAGACTCGCCAAGCACTTTGAATTCGCCATCTAGCGGCTCCTCAATAGTTTTCAGCAAATCGCCCTCACTCAAGCTGGCCATTATAGTTTTAATGCTTTCAACAGCTAGCGTTCTGCCGGTTACATCCGTGGCATATTTTACTACTCTGAAGGGCTTTCCTTCCTGATCGAGAATTGGATTGTAAGAAGCCTGAATGAACACAGGCTGTCCCTTTTTATTAAATCGCTTGTATTCACCACTGGCATAAACACCCTGGCGGAGCTGCTCCCAAAATGCCATATATTCAGGGCTATTTTTATAATTTGGATCTACAAAAATACTGTGATGCTTGCCCTTAACCTCTTCAAGGGTGTAACCCATAGCCTCCAAGAAGTTGTTGTTCGCATTTTGAATAACACCGTCCATGTTAAATTCAATAACTGCTTGAGACTTACTTATTGCCGTTAACTGGCCTTCAAAGTAAGCATTTTTAAGTTTTTCTTCCGTGATATTGGTTGCATATTTCACTACTTTAAAAGGCTTGCCGTTCATGTCTTCAATGGGGTTGTAGGATGCTTGAATCCAAACCGACTCGCCTGTTTTATGCACGCGTTTGAATTCACCAGAGAAGAACTTGCCACCTTTCAGTTCTGCCCAAAAGCGCTGATACTCTTCCGATTGACGAGTTTCTGAGTCGATAAAAATTTGATGGTGCTTTCCTTTAATTTCATCAAGACGATAGCCCATGGTATTTAAGAAGTTTTCGTTTGCCGTAAGAATGTTTCCGTCAACGTCAAATTCAATAACAGCCTGCGATTTTCCAATAGCGTTTATCTGCCCCTCAAAATCCGCATTTCTTAGCTTATCTTGCGTCACATCTGTAGCGAATTTCACCACTTTAAATGGCTTTCCACTGCTATCTAAAATGGGATTATATGAGGCGCGGATCCATACTTCGCTTCCGCCTTTCGCAATGCGTTTGTACTCTCCTTCGCTATGCTCACCGGCGCGCAAGCGCTGCCAAAAAGACGTGTATTCTGCGCTGAGTTTATATGCAGGGTCGACAAACATACTGTGATGCTGCCCCTTTATTTCACCTAAACTGTAGCCCATCGCTGCCAAGAAATTTTCGTTGGCATTTAAAATATTGCCCTCTAAATCAAATTCAATAACGGCTTGTGACTTGTTGATTGCCGTTATTTGACCTTCGTAATCGGCATTTTTGTGCTTCTGCGCGGTAATATCAGAAGCAAACTTGATAATATACTCAACGTTGCCATTGGCATCGAAGACGGGGTTGTACGTTGCCTGAATCCAAACCTCATCCCCTTGTTTATTGAAGCGAAGAAATTCTCCGCTATGCACATCCCCACTGGACAATTTATTCCAAAACTCTGTGTACTCCTTGCTACTCGCATAGTCTGCGTCAACAAATATGCGATGGTGTTTACCAACAACTTCCTCTTCGCTATAGCCCATAGCATTTAAGAAATTTGGGTTGGCCGATAGAATCTCGCCCTTGGTTGTAAACGATATTACCGCTTGACTACGAGTAATGGCATCTACCATACCTTTATTGCGTTTCGCTTCGGTATTGTCCTGCCACTCAGAGACATAAAGCTGTATGCCTTCTTGTTCATCAGACAGCGGGGTACATGTAACACAAAAGGTATGCGCGGCTAACGTGACAAACCGCTTTTTGTTACCACTTTGCGCTAGCGTTTGGGTAACACTAGAATCGGCAGGCGCAAGCTCGTCAATATGCCTACCAATTAGCGAGCCACCAACATGCTCTGCAGCGAAGTCTTGGGTATGGCTTTTCACCAAAGCCAGAAAACCTGACGTGTGATAAGCAATTACACCAGCACTATCTATAACGCAGAGATTTGAAGCACTCGCCTCTAGAATCTTCGATTTCAGTAACGCTTCATGTTTTGCTGTTTTTAACTCTTCGCCATTCAGAAAATTAAATACGCCCATAACTCATGTTCCCAATTTCATGTTTACGTTTAGATAGCCACTACGTGTTGTCACTTACGCTCTCTGGTGCAACTAAACCTAGCTCGTCGCTAGTTATTAAGCTCTCTATATTCACAAGAATGACCATGCTTTCGTCTACATCAGCTAAGCCATATAAATAGCGGCTATCAAAAGCCACGCCAAATTCTGGAGGAGGCAGTACTTGCTCCTCAGATAACCGGATAACGTCCGACACACCGTCCACCACAATGCCTACAATGCGCTGTTGAATATTGAGCATAATGACAATGGTAAAGTCGTTATAAGTGGCTTCACCCACATTGAATTTAATGCGTAAATCGACAATAGGTACGATATCGCCGCGAAGGTTTATTACGCCTTTTATAAAAGGAGGGGCATTGGCGATCTTGGTAACTTGTTCGTAGCCGCGGATCTCTTTTACCGTCGTGATATCTAGCCCATAGTGTTCTTCACCTAACACAAAACTCAGATACTCTTTGTCATCGGTACTAACAGCCATTTGATGTGCAACAGCTTCGCTCATGAAAGCAACTCCTCTATCTGGTTGGAGGTATAAGTGGTTGCGATAGAGTCGGCATCGATGATTAACGCCACTTTACCGTCTCCCATAATGGTGGCACCTGCTATGCCAGCTACTTTTCGGTAATGCTCTTCCAAACTTTTTATTACGACTTGCTGCTGGCCTACTAGCGCATCTACTAATATGCCAAAGCGTTTCTTACTGCTCTCTATCAGTACAACAATGCCTTCTGTAGGACATTTTTCAGCCCCTTGTACTTCCATAAAGTCGTAAAGTGGCACCAAAGGCCAATATTGGTCACGAATGTGTAAAACTGTGTCATTACCCAACGTTTTAAGCTGCTGTTGGGTAGGTTGGAATGACTCAATAATGTTTAGCAAAGGAATAACGAATATTTGCTCGCCAACAGACACACACATGCCATCTACAATGGCTAGCGTTAAGGGAAGGTGAATAAAGAAAGCGGAGCCTTCGCCAGCGTTAGACTCGATATCGATACGCCCGCCAATTGACTCTATATTACGTCGCACAACGTCCATGCCTACACCGCGTCCTGACACATCGGTAATGGCTTCAGCCGTCGAGAACCCAGGCTGAAATATGAGCTGCCACACTTCAGCATCTGGCATATCGTCTGATACGGCCAGCCCATTTGTTCGGGCTTTTTCAAGTATTTTGTCGCGATGCAAGCCACCACCATCGTCAATTATACTAATGATGATGCTCCCCCCTTTTTGCTCAGCACTTAGTATTACCGTGCCTTTTTCGGGTTTACCGGCAGCTACGCGTTTCTCTGGAGATTCTATCCCGTGATCCACACTGTTTCTGACAAGGTGTGTAAGCGGGTCGACGATTTTTTCGATAAGACTTTTATCAATTTCGGTGCTACCACCCTGTAATACTAATTCAACCTGCTTATTGAGCTTGCCAGCAAGGTCGCGAACTAAACGCGGGAATCGGTTAAATGTAGCGGTTAATGGCAGCATGCGCATCGACATAACCGACTCTTGTATTTCGCGGGTATTTCGCTGAAGTTCATCGATAGCAAGTTGAAGCCTTTCGCCTAGCTGACCGTCTACTTCTTGCCCCACCATAGACAACATCGACTGTGTAATAACCAATTCACCCACCAAGTTCACCATTGCATCAATTTTGTGGGTATCCACGCGAATAGACGCAGACTCTCGACTTGGCGATTTTTTATTTGCTGGAGACTTCGTAGCAGATACTTTCGCTTTTGATGGTGCAGGCTGAGACGCTGGAGTGGTTAAATCTTGTGCCGTATTTTGCCTGTTTGGTAATGCCTCTTCATCAAAGAAACCAAAACCCTGCGCTTCTTCAACTTTATTGGTGGATAGTGCCGGTTCATTATCAAAGAAGCCGAAGCCATCTTCGTCATTGTCAGTGCTGTTTGAAGCATCTGAAACAGGTTCGTCATCGAAGAAACCAAATCCATCATCATCTGAAGAAGTTAAAGCTGTAGCGTCGGATTCATCATCAAAAAAACCAAAGCCGTCATCTTCGGTTAAAGCCGTTTCAGTACTATTTGTCGATGCAGGCTCACTGTTGCTCTGTTGCCCTTCAATAACCTGATTAAGTATCGAAATACGCTGTGCAATATCACCTTCGGGTACATCTGTATCGTGTCGATAGGCGTCGAGGGTAGCTTTTAAGACATCTAAGGTTTCAAGAAGAACATTAACGATATCCGCAGTCACCTGCAGTTCGTTATTTCGCGCTTTATCAAGAAGGTTTTCCATTACGTGCGTTAAATTCATTAACGCATCAAAACCAAAAATACCGCTTCCGCCCTTGATTGAGTGGGCGGCTCTGAAAATGCTATTGAGCTCCTCCGGATCAGGCGCTTCAACATCAAGGCTCATCAATAGCTGTTCCATATCATCAAGATGCTCGTCGCTTTCGTCGAAGAACACACTATGGAACTGTTCAATATCGATGCTCATTCTGAATCCTTCCAGAGGGGTTAATGGACGCGTTTACTACCCCAACACGCGCTTCGTGATATCTAACAACTTGTTCGGGTCGAAGGGCTTCACCATCCAGCCCGTCGCTCCCGCCGCTTTCCCCTTTGCTTTCATGTCATCACCTGCTTCGGTGGTTAACATGACAACAGGAGTTCGCGCATAACTACCTAAGCTGCGTAAGCTTTTCACCAGTGTAAGGCCGTCCATGCGCGGCATATTCTGATCGGTCAATACAAAGTCAAATTGATTCCCTTTACACTTATCTAAAGCGTCTTGCCCGTCTTGTGCAGTAGTTACCGCATAGCCAGCGCCCTTCAAAGTCATCTCTACCATTTGCCTAATAGATACCGAGTCATCTACCACTAATATTTGTTTTCCCATAACTTTACCTTCTTCATTCAACCTTCACTGGTTCCTTGAACTACTAACACTGACGTTAAAACAGCTCTACTTCCCCTGCATCCATCGACGTTGCCGAAACAGGGTTATGATCGTTTTTACCTTTCTCCGCTATGCCTTTCTTGTATTCATTCAGTGCGGTAACAAATTCTTCAACGTTGCTTGCATTAAGTGTTTCTAAGCGCTCAACCATAAATTTCACAATGTCTTGCGTGTACTGAATATGCTGACCATTAATATCGCCAAACTGCATACCACGGATAGTATTGTTTAACGCTTCATCAAGCTGTTGGCCGATGTCTTCTATTTTTTTGGTGGTGTGTAGGTCAGCTTCTGCTTTTTGAATAATTTCAGCTAATTGCGCACTAATATGCGACTTTGCTTTTACCACGTGGGAGATATCTTGCGAGGCAACAACTTTTGCAGTATCGGTAAGTTTATCAACAAGGTTACGAATGTTTTCTACCTGCGTTTTTATAACGTCACTAAACTGCGTAGAGCGAGTTGATAGCGCACGGACCTCATCGGCTACAACAGCAAAACCTCTTCCGGCTTCTCCGGCACGTGCAGCTTCAATGGCAGCGTTAAGAGCAAGTAAGTTGGTTTGTGCGGCGATATCATCTATCCCGCTAAGAGCGTCAATAACCGTAGGCATGGCTTGTTGAATGGTTTCAACTTGCGACATTAATTGCTCAGTCGATGAAGCCATCTGTTCAGTTGAGTTAATGAACTGCGTTAATGTACTGTCTGTTTCCTTTGCGAAAGTACGCATTCTTTCTGAGTAAGAAAGCGTGTGTTCTTTATCCACACTAAGAAGGTCTTCAATACATTCTATTTGCTGTGAAACTAGTGACTTGAGACTGCCAAAGGCCGTTGACAACGTTTCTACAGCATCATCTTGAGTTGACTTTATTGCCATTAGGTTGTCGTCACAGATAGAAAGAGACGCTGCCAATGTGCCACTGGCCTTCAAAATATCGTTATTATCTGACACAACAGGCACTGAAATCTCATATTGAGACTGAGGTATAGCAGCGTTATGCTCCGATAATTTAGCTCTGTAAAACAACAACAAACCTAGCAGAGCAATGCTAGCTATTATTAAGCCAGCGAAGGGAGTGACGAATAAAAATAATAACCAAGCTACAACTATGCTAACCACGCCTATAATTATCGCGGTGCGCTGAGTTGCTGGTAGCTCATTTACTGTGTAAGAGTTATCAGACGCCAAAAAAATGCTCCTTGCTTGCGTGCCCGCTAACTAAAAACTCCTGCGCTGTATATCAACAACACCCGTCTTTTATGCGAGCAAGTAAGTATCTTTAGACAGCTAAGCCAGATATAAGAGAAACCTAAGGCTTTTGAATAATGTCTAAATATTTTTTCATGTTGTAAGCGTAGTCCCCATTTTTAAAAGTAGGCAAGAATATGCGAAAAAATTTAATTTAGATGAAAATTAGCTGTAGGACTTCCTGAATAACACAACTCTTCAGCTATTTTTCACAATTCCTTCAAGAAAACCTTCGCTTTTCTTTTTACGTTAGCGCTAAGCATTTCACGAATAAAAGATTAGGAGGTTTACGAAGTGATCAAATCAGTAATGGCCTTTTACATATTGCTTTACTGCACGTTTTCTTTTGCACAAGTTGAGCAAAATGCATCGTTAACAGAGCGAGTTAAAGTTATAAGCGACTCGATCATCAAATATAGCCAGAAAACCCAAAACATCCCTGGCGTAGTTGTCAGTGTTGTGCACGAAGGCGAGCTTATATTTTCTCAAGGCTATGGTTATGCCCACGAACCTAACGGTATAGCTGTAGACCCTACAAGTACACAATTTAGTGTTGCCTCTATCAGCAAAACCTTTACCTATACTGCGTTGATGCAGCTTATTGAAGAAGGCAGGCTTAGTATGGATGATGAAGTCACTCAAATACTTGACCTTAGCCAAAACGCCCAAGAGTTCGGCACTCTCAAGATAAGGCATTTGTTTACCCATACAGCGGGATTTGAGGATGGGTATTTAGGACACTGGATGGCAAATGTGTCATCAGAGAACCCACCTTTACTGGAATACGTAAAATCTCTCGCGCCTAAGAGAGTAAGACAAAGTGATGAATTTGTTGTTTATAGCAACTATGCGTCGGCTCTTGCCGGAGCGGTGATAGAAAAAGTAACAGGGCAGCCGTTTAAACTTTACATGTTAAATAATGTATTGCTACCGCTTGGAATGCGAAATAGTACCTTTGAAAATGGTTCGCTTATTGAACAGCTTGGTCTCACTCGTGCTGTCGGCCATTACTGGAACGGAGTATCTTATGACACTTATGGTGATGCATATGTATCCAATGGTATGACACCTGCTGCTGGTCTTTTGACAACAGCCAACGATATTGCAAAATTTATGATAGCGCATCTTGAAGAAGAGAAAGATGACATATTGTTTGCGAAAACAAAGAAGAGAATGCATGACCCGCTTTTCGGAAATCACGCCTTTCTCGACCAAAATGCACATGGTTTTTGGACTTCATCTACTGCTGGATTTGAAACTTTATTTCACACAGGTAGTGTTTCGGGCACTCTATCTCACATGGTGTTAGTGCCCAAGCTCAAATTTGGCATTTTTATTAGTGCAAACATATCAAATAGCATTGATCTGGTTATGTACTTTATCGATACCATGTTATCTACTCTTTTTCCGAGCGAGTTGAATGCATTGGAGCGCTTTGAAGGGACCGACCTAAAACAATATAGCGGTGAGTATTTGAATCTTCGTCGCAATTTTTCAACTTATGAAGGTGCATTTGAGTTTCCCATCACTGTATCTTCAACAGACGAGTTCCTAATAATAAAGCTTTTTGATAAAACACATCGCTTGATATCGATAGGTAAGCACCGATTCATCGATCAATTAACTGGCGAAAAAGTGGTTTTTCAACCCAAAGAAGGCGGGGGATTCTGGCTACTCAGAGGAAACACCGTATTTGAACCAATCGGCACAGTCGATAATACAACGTCATTTATAAAGTTACTTTTCGTTGTCGCAGGCATGAGTGTTTTAGTTCTCATGATTGCACTCAACAGAAAAATCTATTCTGTTAAAAAACTACAAGCTACATATTGTGTCAGTATTCCACTAATTTTGTTGGCATGCTCTTTTTTATTGCAGCTGGCAATGGTCGCTTTAACTATTAATATTCAAGGTCCTGACGTTGAAATCCTTATGGTAAAAGGACCACCTATCTCTTTTCATATCTTTCAAGGTTTGCTTATTGTGAATGTTGTTATTGCTGCATTCAGTGCTTTCATGCTTGTAAAAAGATGGGACCAAGTGCAGTGGCATATTGTATCGAAGTTGTTTCATTCACTATTCGTGGGCCTTTGCATAAGCTCTTTTTTCTGGGCTATATACTTACACCTCTTAACTCCATTTTTGACGTTCTAGTAACCTACTAAATTTATGCGTGCGCTTTTAACATACTCCCTATGTTAAAGGCGCTTACGTACATTCTTCATAAAAAATTCAGCTTTTTTCCGTCAATTTTCAGCTTTTATACAGGTATAAATTTACAAGGTTCCTTAGTCTTAATTTCAAGTCGAAAGCAGGTATTTTACCTAGCTTCTTCACCCATAGTTAACCACTAACAACTTGAAATGGTGACCAACATGAAAATATCAAAGCAACTGTCCAACGCTATCAACTACCACCTCACCAGAGTAAGCTTCATCGCACTTTTGTGTTTCACACTTATTTTATTGTTGAATGCGTTCAAAGGCCATCTACCTACCGAAAAACAGTTTCGTACCTCTGGTAATTTTCTTTATTGTATAGAAAAAGCAGACTCAATTAGCCACACACTAACTCAGGATGCAACGCTAAAATGTCTATTGGGCTGAGTTTAATTCAATAGAGTTTAATGCTTTTGGCGTTTAAGTTGAGGTTATACACACAAGTTCAAAATGCTGTTATATTGCCCATTGCTTCGGCTTTGTAATGGCTGCTGCCATTACAAAGCAAGGCATGTAGAGCGATATCTTGAACTCGCTGTAGTAAATAGTTAAGTTTGCACAGCGCTACAATGAATATTTAGCTTTTATCTTCTCGAACACTGCTAACTTTTCTCGTCTGCTCAAAGCTAAAAATTCGTCTATACGTGCATTTAATTCAGCACTTCGCTCGGCCTCTCGCTCGAGCATTTCATTGTAACGTGGAGATGCGGTAAGCGGTTGCAATATTGGACTTTCCCAATATCTGAAAGGTGAGAAGGTAGCTACTGTGCTTTTGCCAATACCTTGCTCAATAAGCTTGAGGTGCTCGAATGCATTGTCGAAATCATTCAACAAGGTATATGCCTCTGCGTGAGCTAAATGATAGTCGTAGTCATCGCTGTGTGAAGGGTTTAGCTCGAAACTAAAGACATTCTCCAACGGTTTTTGCCAGTTCTTTTGATTACGTAACTTCATCAAATAAGCCATAAAGGTATGCTCCCGCGCAGACCTTGTGCGCTTTATGGCGTTAACGAGTTTGTCATAATTACTGCTAATTTGTTCAAGGCTTGCAAACTTAAGCATAATTTCAGCGTGCTGCCTTGATAGCCAAGAGCGATAACTTACTTTCTCATCGATTTGCATTATCAAATCAACCGCTTTATTTGGCGCGTTATGCGCTAAACCAAACAGTTTATATATAGGCCCTAACTCACCTATGGGCTGCAGCTCTGAAAGTTGTCGCGTACTATTTTCTCTGTCTAACTCCGTCTCTATTCTTATTTTGAGCTCTTTGATATTCGAAGCAGCTACTTTACTTTCAATCATAGAAGCAAGCACATAAGCTTCGAAGTAGTGGCGTTTATGGAATAAATCTAATGCTGTATCGCCAACTAAAAATACACCCGTGCCGTTTGACACGGCCGCATAAAGCTTCTCTCTTGTCTTTTCAAACGCATCACTGTCATTTAACTCCAAGTAGACCTGACCCAGACTCAAATAAGGCCCTGTCACCATTGGGTCTATCTCGTTTGACTGTTTGTAAAGCGCTAACGCTTTAGTAAGCTGACCTTGTTCCTCTAATATAAGCCCTTTTACATAAGGTGGAACCCAGTACTCTGGTGCTAACGCAATTGCCTCATCAATAAACAACAGTGCTTGTTCAAAAGAACAATCTTCACTATCAGGCTCGTTACTCGCGCAAGCAAGATGATATAGCGATTCAGCATTCAAAAAATCCACATCTGATGCGTTCAAATCAATAGCTTGGTCAAGCAAGTTTCGCGCTTCCGGCAAACTACGGTGATCTTTCCCAAAGAATGATGAAAGTGAATGAAATGCAGCGAGAGATACCATTGGAGGATAAAAATCTGGCTGAATATCTAACGCTTGGTTTAGGTATGGCACAGCCTCTCCCCATTCCAACCAAGCCTGACTTCGTATGATTTGCATTCCACGGAGGTAATTTGCATATGCACTTGGTTTAAGCGCTTGCTGGCTCGCGTAGCCAACAGGTAATGCCTTGTTATCACCTAGGTAACGAAAGTTGGTGAGGACACTTTCATAAATATCAAGAAGACGGTCTTCATCGAAGTGATGCTGTTCAGTCCAAAGTATTTTTTGGGTATCAGCATGAACAAGTGAAATAGAAATCGTTTTTTCACTTTTAGCGGTATTTACAACGCCAGTAATGATATGCGAAACGTCTAAAACATCAGCTATGTCTGATAAAGGTAGTCGTGAGTCAAGTCTATCTACTGCCTGCGGTGATGCTATGCTAATGTGGTTTTGAAAGCTTATTTGCATTGCAATTTCGTAACCCAACCCCTCAGCCAATGCTTCAAGTTCTGGGTCTGCACCGATCGTTTCAAATGGCAAAACAGCGATACTATCAACTTGATCAGGTGCGTAATTGAAATAAGCCCAGTAGCTTACAAGGCTTAGCATTAAAAAACATAACACTGAAAACGTGGCTATGCGCTTGTTAAACCATCTCAATGCGTTTGAGCTTGTTTGTGTTTCGGCACCACCGTAGCTATGTGTCTTTTCAATGCTCTTCGGGATGTCTTGTTCGTCTAGCTCACTGAAAGCCTCTTCTAAGACCTCGGTATTCAACATATAACCGCGCTTGGGTACAGTTTTTATTGCCTTTTCTGCGCCAGGCCTAAAACCTTTTAACGCTTTGCGAATATCCGATACCGCGCGGGTAAGTGACTCTTCAGCACCAAAGCGACCAGGCCAAACCGTATTAAGAATTTGTTCTTTATCTACCAAGTTATTTGCGTTTTCAGCAAGAAGAGCAAACACTTGTGTACATTTAGGTGATAGACGAGTCTGACGATTGTGCTTTAGATAATGAAGAGAGGTATTTAGCGTTAAATTACCAAAAGTGTATGTTTCTTTGATGTTTAACATCAATTTTTTCCTTCAAAAGACACTATCGTTAAACTCACACAATGCGTCTTTAGTGCCTTAGTACATCACGCCTGTAAAGCAGGCTTAAAAAGTCGCTTATGATAATTAATACCCTCGCGATTGGTCAAACAACCTAGCAAACTTCTCTCTATTTTTAATGGTTCTATTGAATCCCGAATTTTATGTTATAGCGAATATTTGGCTTTTAATTGTTCGAACACGACTCGCTTTTCTCGGTTACTTAGTGCTAAAAATTCGTCTATACGAGCATTAATCTCGGCTCTGCGTTCTGTTTCTCGGGCAATCATAGCGTTAAAGCGAGGGTCGGAAGAGAGCTTTTGTAACATTGGGCTTTCCCAATACATATATGGAGAGAAGGTCGCACTAGTACTCTTTCCAATACCTTGCTCTATCAATTCAAGATGCTTAATTGCATTGTCAAAGTCATTAAGCATGGTATAGGCCTCGGCGTGGGCTAAGTGATAATCGTGATCATCGAAATATGACTCATTGAGTTCAAAAGTGAACACGCTATCTAACTGTTGTTTCCAATTATCTTCGTTGCGCAACTGCATTAAATAAGCCATAAACGTGTGCTCTCGCGCAGAACTTGTGTGTTTTATGGCGTTTACGAGTTTATCGTAATTACTGTTGACTTGTTCTAGGCTAGCAAACTTAAGCATAATTTCAGCGTGCTGCCTCGCAAACCAAGAAGTATAGATAACCTTGTCATCGATTTGCATTATTAGCTCGACGGCTTTTTCAGGCGCATCATGCCCCAAGCGAAACACTTGATAATAAGGCCCAAACTTAGGACGGGGCGGCAGTTCTGAAATTTGGCGTGTACTATTTTCGCGCTTTAATTCGGTTTCAATTCTTATTTTTAGTACTTTGACATTACGAGTCAAAACTTTAGTTTCAATCATAGAAGCGAGTACGTAAGCTTCAAAATAGCGCCGCTTATGGAATAATTTCAAAGCACCCTCAACTATCGAATTCGCACCTGTGCCATTAGACATTACAGCAGCGAGCTTCTCCTGAACTTTGTCGAATGCTTTCTTATCATTTTGCGCTGAAAAAATAGTGCCCATGCTGTAATAAGGCGCAATTACATTCGGTTCTAGCTTACTTGACTGCTTATACAGTTTGAGAGCACGTGCATGATCGTCTTGATTTTGAAAAAACAAGCCTTTTAAATACAGAGGCCCCCAGTACTCGGGCGCAAGCTCAATCGCTGTATCAACAAACAAGTGTGCTTGTTCAATAGAGCAATTTTCGTTATCGGGTTCGGAACGGGCACATGCAAACTGATACAGTGCTTCCGCACAATAATATTCTGAATCGGCTGCTTTCAAAGCCTTTGCGCGGTCGAGCAAACGCCTTGATTCTCCCAACCTATCTTGCGCTCCTCCTAATGTAGATGAAAGCAAATAAAATGCAGCAATTGACACCATAGGCGGGTAAAAATCGGGCTGAATTTCAATCGACTTTTCGAGATAAGGTATTGCTACATCCCATTCAAAGTAAAGCTGGGGACGTATCGTCTGCATAGCTTTCAAATAATTAGCATAGGCACTTGGCTTGATGGCTTGCTGCTTAGTATAGCCAACAGGCAATGCCTTATTGTCACCAAGATATCGAAAGTTGGCTAGCACGCTTTCATAGATTGCTAATAGGCTATTTTCATCAAACTGGTGGCGCTCGGTCCACAATATTTTCTGAGTGTCTGCATGAACTAACGAGATGGCAATGATTTTTTCGTTTTTTACGGTATTTACTGAACCCGTAATAATATGCGAGACATCCAAGATATCGGCAACGTCATCTAACGGCAAACGCGAGTCCAATCTATCAACTGCCTGCGGTGATGCTATCTTTATGTTGTTTTGGAAACTGATCTGCATCGCAATTTCATAACCAAACCCCTCTGCTAGGGCTTCTAGCTCAGCATCAACTCCATAGGTTTCAAATGGCAAAACCGCAATACTGTCGATTTGATCGGGCGCAAATTTGTAGTAAGCCCAATAACCTATTAGACACAGTAGAAGCATACACACAACTGCAAACACAGCAGAGCGCTTTGCTAATCCGCGAAACTTAAATTGTGTTCGTTTATCAGCCTTACCAGTGCTCTTTGATTTATCAGTATTAATTTGGTTTTCAGGCTCTTTTGACGTTTTAAATGCATCTTCTAACACAGCACTGTTTAACATGTAGCCGCGCTTGGGTACTGTCTTAATGGCTTTTTCAGCGCCTAACTCAAACTCTTTTAATGCTTTACGAATGTCAGAGATAGCATGTGTTAAAGACTCATCTGCACCAAAACGACCGGGCCATACAACATCTAGAACATGCTCTTTTTCAACTAGATTATCTGCATTTTCAGCGAGCAGTGCGAACACTTGTGTACATTTAGGTGAAAGGCGGATCTGACGGTCATGTTTTAGGTAATGGAGCGAGGTATTTAACGTTAAGCTTCCAAAACTATATGTTTCCTTAATGTCCATTATCTACATTCCCTGTATTAAGCAGAAATCAGCTTTGCATTGGTTTCTATAAACCCATAAGCATGACTTGGTATCTTCTCAAATACTAAAAACGGCTTTTTTAGCAAAAATGCACTGCTTTTTTATTAGTTTAGCTGAGTGTTTCTTGATAGCTCCATTGCGGATTAGAAGTAGTGGGCGATGTCATTGCAGCACGCAAAACAAAGCAAAGGAACTTGAAATTAAGTAAGACTAAATATATTCAAAAATTGGGGAGAAACACCAGCATGCAGATTAAAAATCACACAAAACAATACTAAAGTATAGTTCGCATGACGGGAGCGTAACGCGCGATGCAGCCGCAGGGGCACGCCAGCGTGTGCCTGACTTTTACAACCACCGGAATCAAAAAAGCCCTCGCATTTCTGCAAGGGCTTAAATGATGGTGCCTCGACCCGGGATCGAACCAGGGACACGCGGATTTTCAATCCGCTGCTCTACCAACTGAGCTATCGAGGCGAAAACTGGTTAGCGTTACAAGCATTACTGCCTGTGCTGCTGTGGGTGCGTATTAAACGGTTTTAGCCCTAACAAGTCAACCGTTTTTATCTCTTTTTTTTCGTATTTATGACTGTTTGCACATTGTTTACTCAAAAAGGGCTTTTTTGCCTATTTTTCAGGCGGAACATAGCCCTCAATTGTAGGCTCTACACCGTCAAAAAGGTATGCAGACATTTTTTCTTCTAAAAATGAACGCGCGTTGGGGTCCATCATATTTAGTTTATGTTCGTTAATTAGCATGGTTTGCTTCTTTTGCCATTCAGCCCATGCTTCTTTCGAAATATTATCAAAAATGCGTTTACCCAATTCACCTGGGTACAGTTGAAAGTCTAACCCGTCTGCGTCTTTTTGAAGCTTGTGACAAAATACGGTTCTTGCCATGCGTAGTCCTCTTTTAGGTTGTTACCTGCTTTGCTTTCAACATTAGCAGTAACCATGTAGTTAAAGTGCTAACTGTTTAATAATTTTTGTGGTTGGTGCAGCTAACCCCACTTCAATGGGCTCGTTTAGCGTAAACCACTTTGATGGCATTTCAGCCACCTGTTTTCGTGGTGCAGAGTTTACCACGGCAACCACCGGCGTTATATCTAAATGAAAGTGACTGAACGTATGCCTAAACGGTTCCTGTAAAATAGTATCACTAACATCAATGCCTTTTGATTGCAGCTGAGCAATGCCATCCTCTACGCTGGGCGCTTCTAAAAAGCCATATAACCCACCCCACAAGCCAGAGGGTGGACGCTGTTCCATATACACCTGCTGATTGAACTGGGGCACCATCATAAAGGTTGTCTTAACGGGTAGCGTCTTCTTTGGTTTCTTCCCCGGATACTCGCTCTGCGTGCCTTGTGCATAGGCTAAACAAGTAGCCTGCAGTGGGCACTCGTCACATTTGGGCTTGCTCCTTGTGCACACCATGGCCCCTAAATCCATCATTACTTGGGTATAGTTAGCACAGCGTGTTTGCGGTGTATTTTGTTCAGCCACTTCCCATAATGCATTTTCAACCGCTTTCTGTCCTGGCCAGCCGCCGATAGCGTAATAGCGTGCAAGTACACGTTTTACGTTCCCGTCTAAAATGGGAAAACGCATATTTCTAGACAGCGATAAAATAGCCCCAGCCGTTGAGCGGCCAATGCCCGGCAACGCAATCACGTCTTCAATACTATTTGGAAACTCGCCGTCGTAGTTGTCCACCAACATTTTTGATGCTTTGTGAAGGTTACGGGCCCGCGCGTAATAACCAAGGCCAGTCCAATGATGCAATACGTCATCTTGCGAAGCATTAGCCAAATCAAAAACGGTTGGGAACGACTGCATAAAACGCTCGAAATATGGGATTACCGTAGTTACCTGCGTTTGTTGAAGCATAATCTCAGAGATCCACACTTTATAAGGTGTAACCTCCTGCTGCCATGGCAGGTGTTTTCTACCGTGCTTATCAAACCATGCAAGTACGCGTTGTGAAAAGCTTGGCAGTGCCGAATCTTCTTGGGTGCTTACTGCTTCAGTATTACTGTCTCGGGTTGTTACTTGTGAACTCATATGTCTCGTTTATATAGCGATGCTAAACGCATTGTTTAATAGTCAGTCATTTATAACCATGCCTGCTATGGTAGCATGTACGCTTAATAGTTTTAGTTAAGGAATTTGTGTGGCCACACAACACCCTGTTTTATTTTTTCCTGGAACACTTTGCGACGAAAGAATATTTCTACCGCTGTGGAAATCGCTTTCAATCACCCAGCGTCGATACGTGCCATTACAATGGGCCGCATCAAAAGACGATATGCTAGCGCTAAGTAAAGACAGGGTGCTTGCCAATGAAAAAGCGCATTTAATTGGTTACTCTATGGGTGGTTATATTGCCACCCTGTTTGCCAGTATGGTGCCGCAGCAAGTGGCGTCGATTACGCTTATTGGCTATAGCCCTATTGGTCTATCTCAAGACGAAATAGCTAAGCGCAAACAATTGGTCACCATGCTTAAAAAAGGCCAATTCAAAACCGACAACCACGCCTATTTATCGCGTTTTGTGCACCCTTCTCGTCTAAACGATGAAAACGTTATTGATGTGGTGAAAGCAATGGCACAAGACTTAGGCAAAACCACATTGCTTAATCATACGCAAGCCACCACTCCTCGAGAAAATACGACAGCAATGCTGACAAAGATTAATGCTCCAGTAACTTTTATTGCCGCACAGCAAGATAGCATTGCGCCGCTAAGTGACATTCGCAGTGCTGCTTCAACAGTACCTCACGCTACGCTGCACGAGCTAGAAAATACGGGGCATATGATACCGCTTGAGCAAACTGCTAAGTTAGCCACTATTATTGATAAGCAAGTTAGCGATTAAAAATACAGCATTTTTCCCATTATGGCGTTGCATAAGGCGCAGGTAAGTGGATAATGCGCCACCAGAAATTTGGGTAAGTAAGGCATTGCAAATGAGGCAATTCAAAAGTCAGGCGGAAGCAGAAGCCGCTGGTGTATACGTTAGCAAGGTTAAAAGCTACGTAAAACGCGAAGGAAGACTCACTAAAGGTCAGGAAAAAGCATTAGCCGATCATTGGCCAACAATGGGCATTGATTATGTTGATGCGCCACTTGAATTTAGTGATGTGTTTGGACGCAGCGCGCCCGTGGTTGTTGAAATCGGCTTTGGTATGGGCAAGTCATTAGTAGAAATGGCAGCAGCAGCGCCTGACAAGAACTTTATAGGCATTGAGGTTCATCGCCCTGGTGTGGGTGCATGCCTTTCTGATGCTGGTGAGCAAGGCGTTGAAAACCTTCGTGTAATGGAACACGACGCCGTTGAAGTTCTCAAAAATATGATACCAGACGGTAGCCTTTCTCGTTTACAGCTGTTTTTCCCAGATCCATGGCACAAAAAACGTCATCACAAGCGCCGTATTGTTCAGGCTGAGTTCGCAGAGCTCGTGCGTACAAAGCTTGCTATTGGCGGATGTTTTCATATGGCAACAGACTGGGAACAGTACGCTGAGCATATGGCCGAAGTGATGAATGCAGCCGAAGGCTACACGAATACTGCCGCTGAGGGCGACTACGTGCCTCGCCCTGACTACCGCCCCATTACAAAGTTTGAAACTCGCGGCCAGAAGCTAGGCCACGGTGTATGGGACCTGATTTACGAGCGCACTAAATAATGATCCTGTCACCTCAAAGCCAGTTGCTAGAACGCAACATTACATTATTCGACACTGGAAGTTGGGCTTTTATCAACCCGTCTGATGCGTACTTTTTTGATAGCATTAAATCCAAAAAAATGACTGTGCTACATCAGTATTTCGATGTGTTTGCAGAATGCGCGAGGGTTATACCCACAGTGTCATTCGATAGCAGAGATATTACGGAAAAGGGCTTTGAGGTAACCCAAAAGGTCAGTAACCATACACATATTTTTGCTCCCTTCGTTACCCTTTCGAAGTCGCACACCGATGTGATGGTGTTTTTGCCCAAGGCAAAGACTCATTTTCAAATGCTTCTGCGCATGGCAGCAGGCATGGTGGGTGAAGGCGGCCGAATCCACGTAGTGGGCGAGAATAAAGGCGGTATAAAAAGCGCGGCAAAGCTTATGCAGCAGTACGGCCCAACGCAAAAAGTAGATTCTGCGCGTCACTGTAGTCTTATTACGGTGTTAGTGGAACATGAGCATCTTGCCTTCGAACCAAGCGATTGGATAGATTTTAACAACTACACCGTTGATAGCGTTTCATGGAACGTAGCATCTATGCCCGGTGTATTTAGTTATAAAGAACTGGATACTGGCACTGAACTACTGCTAGAGAAAATGTCGACCAAACTTAGCGGTGAAGTGCTAGATTTTGCCTGTGGCGCGGGTGTTATTGCCAGTAACGTAATGCTGCGATATCCCCACCTTAAGTTTCATCTTACTGACGTAAGCGCAATTGCAGTTTATTGTAGTGCATTAACGTTGGCTAAAAACGACTTAACGGCCACATTATACGCAGCAGATGGATTACACGGGTTTACCCAAAAAGTTCAGCATATTCTGACTAACCCGCCATTTCATACGGGCATTAAGACCGACTACACCATAACCAAACGCTTTATATCAGACGCCAAAAACTTGCTTAAAAGCCAGGGCTCAATGGTAATGGTCGCTAATCGATTCTTACCGTATCCGGGGCTATTGTCTGAGCACTTCCAAACGGTCTATACCACTGCACAGACATCACAGTTTTCGGTGTATCAAGCCGCACTATAAATATTAACCGTTCTGGTAATTAAAAAGTCGTTGAGCATGTGCTAACGTAGAAGCTCAACGACGCAATGTCGAACAGTGCTTCAGAGCACCTGTTAACCCAACGAAGTTTTCATTGTCTGCGTAAGCACGCACACCCGTTCTTGATGCACAAAGGAGATGTCCTGTGAACATTGTTTTTGCGATTTCAGAAGTGGAAGAACTGGTTAAAACCGGTGGGCTAGCCGATGTGGGCAAAGCACTCCCGTTGGCGCTACATGCTCTTGGAGAAAGCGTAACCATAGTAATGCCCTACTACAAAGCACTGGCAGAGCAATATAACCTCCCCTCTATAACAGAACAGCAAACGCTCTTTACCGAAGGTCAGGTATACCAGTTTGATATTCGCTACATGCAGTGGAATAACCTGCCCATTTACTTTGTTGACTCGCCCGAGCACTTTATGCGTGACGGCTTGTATTCCAATGCCTACGATGTATTTGAAGATAACGGTGAGCGGTTTAGCTTTTTTAGTGGTGCCGTACTGCAAACATTAAAGGCAATAGACAAAAAGCCCGACGTGATTCATTGCCACGACTGGCATACAGCAATGCTACCCTTCTTGCTTACGCATGATAGAAGCGGCTTCTTCGATTATTGTAAAACCGTTTTCACTATTCATAACGCTGCATTTCAGGGTGTGCACAAGCTTGAAGATATTCCGTTTCTGCGTCATCACCCTAGTATTTTGGCGCAGGTACACGGCGGCTACATCAATATGCTACAAAGCGGCATTGAATACGCTAACAAAGTCACTACGGTTAGCCCTAATTACGCTAGAGAGTTACTTACCGACTTAGGCAGCCACGGCTTACACGAACGTTTAGTGAGCCGAAGTAGTGATTTAAGCGGAATTTTAAATGGTTGCGATTACACACAGTGGAATCCAGAAACCGACCCGTTTTTACCCGAGAACTACAACGCATCAAACTTACACCCGAAGCAAGCGTGCAAAGAGTCGTTACAAACCAAGTCTGGCTTGCCCGTAAAGTTATCTGTGCCGCTTATTGGTATGGTTTGTCGCTTAACCGAACAGAAAGGGTTTGGCTACATTCTGCCTATTTTAGATGAGCTAGTGAAACACAACTTACAAATGGTTATTGTGGGTACAGGCGACCCGAAAGTGTGCATGGACTTAGGAGAGTTTGCACAGCAACACCCTGCCCAGTTTGCTTTTATTAACGGCTTTAGCTCAGAACACGCTCATTTAGTGGAAGCAGGTGCAGACTTTTTCTTAATGCCTTCTCAGTTTGAGCCTTGTGGCTTAAATCAAATGTACAGCCTAGCTTATGGCACAGTGCCTATTGTGCGCTCGGTGGGCGGCTTAAAAGATACCGTAATTGATCATTCACATTGCAATAAAGGTACAGGGTTCGTGTTTGACGACCCAACACCAGAAGCTCTTCTTGCATGTATAAGACGGGCACTTCTGTCTTTTTATGAAGACCCTGCAAAGTTCAGAGACATGCAAATTAGAGGAATGAACACGCGGTTCACTTGGCAAGCATCCGCCAAGCAGTACCAGCAGCTCTACGATAAGATAGTACATTAGTTTACGATTCAGCATTCCCACCTTTCCTTTTGTGCAAATATACGCCACTATGGAAATAAGAGAACGCGCGATGGAAAAAGAACAAAAACGGAATGACGGATAAAGCAGTTAAGTTTTCAATTCGTAGCCTTTTTTTATGGGTAGTGATGTCTATCACTGCCTTCTCGCTTGCCGTTTTATCAGGCCTTTCTATTTACACACAAATCCAAACTTACCGCCACGAGTTGGAGTCAAACGCAGTAGTGCTTACCAAGTTGGTGGCGAAAAGCGCAGCCAATTACCTTTACGATGAAACTGCTGACGGCATCGAGAAAGCGCTCGATAACTTAAGTGCTGCCGACCACGTACTTAATGCGCATGTGTATAAGTCGCAAAGTAATGGTGGTGAGCCTGAAATTTTCGCCTCATTCAACCGCGAGGGGCAGCTTTTGTTGGGTGGAAAAGAAAATCAATTAGAAGCACTTTATTTAACGCCTACATTAACCGACACCGGAAATTATCTAGAACTCAGCGGTAAAGTTTTCGATGATGAAACCAATATACAGCTAGGCTGGGTGTATCTTCGAGTATCGTCTGAAAACTTTGATGACCTTGTAGGTAAATCGATCTGGCTAAACCTTATCGTCGCATTTGCTTTGCTAGCCATCAGTTTTTACAGCGCCGTTAAATTGCAACGTGTCGTTACCGGTCCAGTAGAAGAAGTGGCAAACTTTCTTCAGCGCACATCTCGCCAGCGTGATTATTCGGCACGTGCCGAAGGCTCAACAATTCACGAGTTAGATATACTAGCCGACTCTGTAAACACCATGCTGTTTCGCATGCAAGAATATATGCAGAAACAAAGGCAAGCAGAAGAACAGCACCGAAAGCTGAACGCCAGCTTGGAAGACATGGTTAATCATCGCACTACCGCACTGAAAGACGCGAACCAAGAGCTTATACAGACACTAGAAAAACTACATCAATTTCAACGACAAATTGTACAAAATGAGAAAATGGCATCGCTTGGCGATATGGTTGCTGGCGTAGCGCACGAAGTAAACACACCTATTGGCCTTGGTGTAACCGCATCGACCATGATGCTAGACCGATTAGCCATTATTCAAAAAGACTTCGAGAACAAAACGCTTAAAGCCAGTGCGATGAAACGCTTTTTGGATGAAAGTAACGAAAACCTGAACATTATTTACAGAAATCTCAACCGCGCAGCCGAGCTTATTTCCAGCTTTAAGCAAGTTGCGGTAGATCAAACGTCAGAATCTAGCCGAAGTTTTTGCGTTGAACAGCTAGTTAATGAGATACTACTGTCTTTGCAGCCTCGACTTAAAAAATTAAAACACAACATCAACGTAGTATGCGACCCTACCCTAAGCGTTGAAACGAAGGCTGGCCCGATAAATCAAATTCTGATTAACCTTATTATGAATTCGGTTATTCACGGTTTT
>ENA-OWNT01000822-OWNT01000822.1-seawater-metagenome-genome-assembly--contig:-NODE-822-length-54250-cov-5.896738_pt1 | contig 54250 bp, 54 predicted proteins | sample MGYA00238136_ERZ651165 | MGnify/ENA primary metagenome ERZ651165 (study PRJEB26861, sample SAMN08777766) | seawater metagenome | isolation source: coastal seawater | place: USA: Florida | collected... | reverse complement strand
AAGGCGGTCGACCCCGAGGCGGTCTACAAGTGGCAGTGAGGCCCTCGACCGGCGCTTGACGCACCAGATGCATCAAATTTGATCCCAGCGTTCAAATCCACCCACCGACCATCCGAGAACAACGGCGGAGGTCTCCGATGAAGATTCAAGGCACCGGTATGATGCCGCACCTGGAGCGATTCCAGGGAGCGGGTCAGCGGCCTTCTGTCCGTTCGGCCGACCAGTCGGCAGCTCCGGGTGATGTTCAGGTCACGGGAGGCGCGAAGTTCGTTGCAGAGGTGCGGGCAGCAGCCGCCACCTTCAGCGAGGTTCGTGCCGAAGAAGTGGCCCGTGCGCGGCAAGACGTTGCGTCTGGCCAGCTTCTCACCGACGCGGAGATCGAAGCCGCGGTCGATTCCCTTCTGGCAGGGCTCTGAGCCTGTTGTTCTCCTTCGCCGGCTCCATCTTGGCCGGCTGCGTGGTTCATTCAGCGACTGGCGTGCGGTCCCTCGACGAGGCGCGGTGACATGGTTCGCGACGTCAACGAGATTCTGCGAGACACCATCGCCATCGCTGAAGAGCAGGTGGAGGCGGCCCGCAGCCTCGATGCCGCCGCGTTGACCGAGAGCACCGGCTTTCGCGAGCACCTGTTGGTGGAGCTGGAGCAGGCCGTCAACGAACGCAAGGAGCTCGCGGGGGCCGGCCCCCTGCCGCTCGACACCGAGGAGCTGGTCTTTCAGCTCGCAGAGCTCGATACTCGTCTCGAAACCCTGCTTGGAATCGGCATCACCACAATCGAAAAGCTCCGGGGCACCAGCGACCCGGATACCTACACGTTCGAAGGGCGACTCAAGAGGAGCACGCCATGAGCCTCATCTCGTCACTCAATACTGCGGCCTCCGGCCTGCGGGTGGCGTCCCAGGGCATCAACGTCACGAGCCACAATGTGACGAATGCCACCACAGAGGGCTACTCGCGGCGGTCGTTGAGGGTCGAGACGGCGCTCCCGTCCACCAAAGGCGGCTTCGGCATCGGCAACGGGGCCAACCCCACCGGCGCCAAGCGGTCCGCAGACCTCTTCGTGAATCGTCGCCTCGTGGATGCCATCGGCGACGAGTCCCGCACCGCGTCCCACTACCAGACCCTGCGCACGGTCGAAGCCAGCTTCGACGATGTGAGCGCAGATGGTCCGGGAAGCCTCCTCAGCCAGTTCTTCGACTCGCTGAGCCGCCTTACGCAGGACCCCAGCGACGGGTCGCTGCGTGAAGAGGTCCTTTCCCAGGGCACACGCTTCACAGAGGGCATCCAGAAGGTGGCTGCCGACCTTCAGACCGGTCGGCTGAGCATCTACGAGGAGCTCGAGCAGACCATCTCGGAGATCAACAACCGCCTCGCGCAGGTCGCCGACTTCAATGCGGCCATCACAGCGTCCACCTCCGAGATGGGCGCTGGCGATTTCATGGACAAGCGCGACCAGATCATCCATGAGCTCGCCGACGAGTTTGGCTTCACCGCGGTGTTCAACGGCGACGGCTCGGCCCAGGTCTCCATCGGCGGACACGCGGCGGTCACCGGGGCGGAGCACCGTGAGCTCGAGGTCCAGCAGACGGCGGCGGGAGTGGCCCAGGTCGATCTACAGACGGGAACCGGTTCGGTCGACATCACCAGCGAGATTGGCGGCTACTTCGGCGGGCGCCTCGACGCCCAGACCGACATCGTGAGCTTCGAGTCCGACCTCAACGACTTCGTCGATACGCTGGCGACGGCCTTCAACACCCAGCATGCCGCGGGCTTCGACCAGGCAGGTGCGCCGGGCGGAGACTTCTTCACATTCACCGCCGGCTCTGAAGCGGCCACCTTCTCGCTCGACGCCACGCTCGCAGCCGACTCGTCGCTCATCGCTGCTGCAGGAGCGGCAACCGCCTCTGCTGGAGACGGCGCGAACCTCGAGTCGCTCATCGGCATCGAGAGCACGAACCTCTACGCAGGCGGCACACAGGACGCCACGCAGGCTCTGGGTGCGGTCTACGCATCGGTCGGCCGCGCGGTGGCGACGGCGGAGATGGAGAACAATACGGCTTCGGTCACGCTCGACGACCTCAGCGCACTGCGCGATGCAGCGAGCGGCGTCGACCTCGACCAGGAAGCCGCAGATCTCCTCGCGTGGCAGGCCAGCTACCAGGCCTCGGCGAGGGTGGTCACCACCACGAACCAGATGCTCGCTGAGCTCATGGAGATCGTGCGCTGATGTCGATCGTCCGCTCCACCTACCACAGCCGCCTGTCGGCCCTTTCCAGCCAGACCCGGCGCATCGGCGACCGGATGGCTCGGGCCCAGCTCGAGGCCTCCAGCGGACTCAAGGTCATGCGGGCCTCCGACGCCCCGGGCCGCACGTCCTACATCCACTCCGTGCGGGAGTCTCGGGCCGACCAGTCCGAGTACACCTCCAACGCCGACTGGGCCTTCCAGCACCTGTCCACTGCAGACGGTGCGTTGGGCGGCCTCGCTACGGTCATCTCCGAGGCCCGCGAGCTCGCGGTCCAGATGTCGAGCGAGACCTACAACGCCGCCACGCGGGTCAACTCCCAGGACGACGCCACGGCGCTGTTCGACCGCGCCATCATGTTCGCCAACACCAACCTGGGTGGTCGGTATCTCTTCGCTGGCGAGGCCTACGACTCGGAGGCCTACGACGCCGCCACGGGCGCCTACCTGGGCGACACCGAGGAGCCGGAGGTCGCGGTGGCCGATGGCAATGTGTCGGTGCTCACCGGCTTCGACGGCTCCAACCTGCTCCAGGGCACCGGCGATGTCATCACCGCCCTGCAGAACCTCGAAACCGCGCTCGGCACCGGCAATGCGGCCGATGTCCAGGCCACGATCGACGACCTCGACGCCGCCATGGAACAGATTGCCGTGGCCCGCACCGTGCTCGGTGGCGAAATGCAGCGGGCCGACGACGGCCGGGCCATCGCCCAGACCATGACCATCGCGCTGGCCGAGCAGGAATCCGACCTCGTAGATGCCGACGCCGTCGAGTCGTTCACCAATTTGTTCGAAGTGCAGCAGGCCTTTGAAGCCGCCCTCCAGGTCACGGCCAACGCCCGCAGCAGTTTGCTCTTCTCTCGTCTTTGATTCACTCTAAGCATCCCAGGACCGACGGGCCCGGCGCCCGGGCTGGTGCTGTTGTCCATAGGGTCATTGCGCTGACTTGAACCGGCCATTGAATGACTCTTGAGAGGCAGAAATCCAGCGGAAGTCCTAAACCTTCTTCGTCGGGCAACCGACGATGAACGCGGAGCGCGGGAAGTCCCTCCCGGCGTTCCACCAGAACCGCAGAACCATCAGGTGAAACATGTCGATCATGAGCGTCCGCACGAACATCGCGTCTATGACTGCCGCTGGCCAGCTCGGCCGGACCAACAAGGGGCTCGCCAACAGCCTCGGCAAGATCTCGAGCGGCCTCCGCATCAACTCCGCCTCGGAAGATGCTGCTGGTCTCGGTGTCGCGACCAACCTCGAGAGCCAGGTCATCAGCACTCGTCAGGCGATGCGCAACACCAACGACGGCATCAGCATCATCCAGACCGCTGAGTCCGCCGCCAACGAAGTCACCGACATCCTGCAGCGGATGCGCGAGCTGGCCGTCCAGTCCTCCTCGGAGACCCTGGCCGACACCGAGCGCTCCTTCATCACCGACGAGTTCAACCAGCTCCGTTCGGAAGTGTCCCGCATCGCGTCTGTCACTGAGTTCAACGGCCTGCAGCTTGCCGACGGCACCACGTCCTCGCTGTCCGTCCAGGTGGGCATCCAGAACGCGTCCTCCAGCCGCATCGACATCACGCTCGGCGATCTGACCACCAGCGGTCTTGGCATCGACAGCCTCGACCTCAGCTCCGTCAGCTCCGCCCGCGCGTCGATTGACAGCCTCGACACCGCGCTCAACAGCGTGAACAGCTTCCGGTCGCAGTTCGGTGCCGTCCAGAACCGCCTGGACAGCGCGCTGAACAACAGCCAGATCAACGTCGAAGCCCTGTCGGGTGCCAGCAGCCAGATCATGGACACCGACTTCGCCACCGAGACCTCCAACCTGACCAAGCTGCAGATCATGCAGCAGGCCGGTGTGGCGTCCCTCGCCCAGGCGAAGAACATCAACCAGTCCGTCATCTCGCTTCTCAGCTGAGCTTCGGCTACAGTTGATACGGTTGATGTCGCCGTGGTCACAGGGTGGCCACGGCGACTTTGGCTCTTGATCTCAGCCCGTTTGGAGGTCCCCCATGACCGTTCAAGTCGACGGCGTTCTGTCCGGAATCGACACCAGTGGTCTCATCGACGCCATCATTGCCGCGTCGGGCATTCCCAAGCAGACCATGGAAGCCCGGATCACCGACTACGAGACGAAGTCGGAGCGGATCTCCGATCTCATCAACCGTATCGAAGACGTCACCACGGCCCTCGAGGACATGGAGGCCATCGGCGACTTCCGGAGCTACGCGGCCGACTATGCCGACAATGACGCCTTTTCCGTCGAGGTCGACGGCGACGCGGTCGAAGGATCCTACGACATCGAGATCAGCCAGATGGCCAAGGCCGAGCAGTGGGTGGGCGAAGGCCTGTCCGACGACTCGACCGACCTTGGTCTGTCCGGCGACGTGGAGTTCACCTACGACGGTGAGACCACCACCATCGACGTGACGGGCATGACCCTCACCGAGATCGCCGACGCCATCAACGACACCGACGGTGTCACCGCCTACGTGATGGACACCGGCGACGCATCGAACCCCTACCGCCTGGTTGTGCAGGGCGACGACCGGGGGTCCGACTACGACATCACCTTCTCCGGTGACGCGGCCGTCGACGCCATGCTCGGCTTCGACGACACCGCCAATCGCACCGTTGATGCAGCGAGCGCCGAGCTCACCATCAACGGCGTCGACGTCACCTCCGACACCAACACCGTCACCGACGCCGTGCCCGGCATGACCATCACCATCACGGGCACCACCGACGAAGCGGTCACTGTCGACGTCAGCTCCGACCCTGACGCCATCGAGGAGAAGGTCCAGAACTTCGTGGATGCGTACAACGAGGTGGTCAACTTCATCTCGACCAACAGCATCTACGACTCCGAAGAAGGCATCCGCGGTGCCTTCGTGGGCGAGAGCGGTGTGCGCCGGGTCTCCAGCGGCATGGCCACCATCGTCACCTCCGAGTACGACGACCTCGGCCAGGACTACGACTCTCTCGGCCTCATCGGCATCGAGACGACCAGCTCGGGCACCCTCGAGATCGACTCCGACGTCTTCCAGGAGATTCTGCTCGCCGAGCCCGACCAGGTCGCCGACCTGTTCACGTCCGACGACGGCTTCATCGCCGCCATGAAGGACCAGCTCGACGTCTACACCGACTCCACCGAGGGCTCGCTGGAAGTGCGCAAGGACTCCATCGAGGATCGCATCTCTTCGCTCAACGATGATGTGGAGATGCTGGAAGACCGGATGGACCGCCTGGAGGCGCGTTTGCGCGCTCAGTTCACCAGTCTTGAGACGAACATGGGTGAACTTCAGGGCGCACAGAGCTACATCACCAACATGTTGTTTACCTCCACGTCCAGCTGAAAAGCGGTCTGAAAGAACGAGGGCAAAGTGCATCGCGGCATCGCCGAGTACAAAGCAGTCAACCTGGGCTCCGCCTCGCGCGAAGAGCTCGTCATCATGCTCTACGAAGCTGCGGTGCGGTATCAGATCTACGCCCGCACGGCGCTGGAGAAGGGTGCGTCCGACGACGCGCGCAATCACCTGCGCCGAGTGCGCGACATCTTCGGTGAGCTGATGGTGGCGCTCGACCACTCCGTCGCGCCGGAGCTGTCGGGCAACCTCGCCCGGCTCTACACCTGGCTCATCGCTGAGCTGGGGCGCGCCGGGCTTGAGCGTTCACCCACACGCCTCGACGACACGCTCGCGGTCACACAGAACCTGCTCGACGGCTGGACCCAGGCCTTCCGGCAGGACCAGCCGTGAGCGAGCTCCTCGCGGGGCTGCGCGACCTCCGAAGGCTCGCTGAGCTGGGAGAGGACGTAGCCACCGAGGAGCTTCGTGACCTTCTCGCGCTACTGAAAGAGTCTGGCGAGACCCTCAGCCGGGCAGACCTGGAAGCCATCCAGGTGGAGCTGAAGGCCCTGGAGGCCCTCACTGCGGAGCAACGCGACGCAGTGGCCGAGCGGCTCTCCGAGCTCAGCAAGGGCCGGGAGGGCATTCAAGGGTACAATCACCTGAAGGCCTTTCACACCGCTCAGCGGCTGTCCAAGCGGGCCTGACAACCCGGTCCACGGGAACGGAGGCACGCGATGTGGTCATGCGCAGCAGGGCTGGCGGCATTCATCGCCGCCGGCGTCGCATCTGCTGAAGAGTCCACCGCCGACCTCGATGTGTTGTTCGGCTTTCGCGGTGTGGGCGAGGTCTGGCAGGATGCCGCAGTTGTGGAGAACTACCGGTCCAGCCGCTTCTCTGGTGCGGGCTTCGTCTCCTACGGCCTCAACTCCTGGCTCTCCACCGAGATGGAGCTGGGCTACATGCGCACGCTCTCGGAATCGGGCCGCACGCTCTACGGTGACAACGGCGAAGCCTACGCCCAGGTCGCGCCAGGCGCACTGGAGCTGGTGCCCATCACCCTCGGCCTCACAGCGAGCCGCGACCTCGGCAACGCGGAAGCCTTCTGGGGCGGTGGCTTCGCGATGGCGGTGTTCACCGAACGCACCGACGCCGGCACGGTCGGTGGTGCAAAGCCCGGCTTCGACCTGCGCACCGGCATTCGCATCCACACCGACTTCGTGCAGCCTCGCATGCGGCCCCACGGCAGCACGGGGGCCAAGGGCGTCGACCTCGAGCTGATGCTCGGGCGCCGTCAGCACCATGCCTTCGGCGTGGGCACGGGCTTCGACTTCTCCGCCTGGCGCGTCGGCGCTGGTGTCGTCGCCCGGTTCTGAGGAGGCCCGATGGCACGCTTCAGCACCGGATGGAACCTGCGCGTGGGCGTGGTGGCGTTGGTCGTCGGCTCGGCCGTGGGCGCGTCTTCGGCCCTCGGCCAGTCGGAAAAGGACTCGGGCGTCCCCGTGGTGGGGCCCGACGACCCGGCCCCTGCATCTGCAGAGGAGTTCCGCTTCCGGCTCGGCGAACGCGCCGTCATCGAGCGTCTGCCCCGCGCCAATGGCCGCGTGGTGGAGATGTACGCCCGCAACGTCGACCCTTCGGTTGATCTGGCCGCGCTGTTCCGGGGCAACACCCGGCACATCTCGGCGATGCATGCCGTGGAGAGTGGGGGAGGGGTGTGGCTCCTGCGGGCCACTGTTCGGCAGCCCGACTCCGGCGAGGTGTTCGATCTGGATGTCGCCCAGCAGGGCGCAGACGCTGTCTTCCGGGTCGTGCCTGCCACCCGCCCACCCGCCCGGGGGCGTGAGCCCGCTCCCACCCTCGGCCAGCTCATCTCCGGTGAGATTCCCGAGGCCTCGCCCGTCGTTCCCCCCGCCACGGTGTTTCGGGTCCTTCCAGGTGACGCCATCGCGGACAAGATGGACGCCTGGGAGTACGACCTGGCGATGACCCGGAGCCCCTCGGGAGTGCTTGCGGCATCGTGGGACCGTGTGGACAACACCCGACGGCGCATGCTCCGGGCTCGGCCAGGCACGCCTGCCCACCAGGAGTACATGTACTACCTGGGCTACTACTACCTGGCGCTCGGGTTCGGGCGCGAGGCCCGCTACTACTTCTCGCGGCTGAGTGCTCGCCCGGGCCCGGTGCCCCAACGAGACATCGCCCTCGACCGTGCACGGGCTGAGCTCGCCTGTGGCAACTACGACGAGGCCCGGCAGTGGTACAGCGAGGCATTCACGTTGGGTGCCGACCACGACAGTGTTCTCGAAGGCCTGGCTGTCATCAGCCTCCAAACTGGCCAGCCTGCGCGGGCGCCCACCGCACGGCTCATCTGGGCGTCTACCAGCGCGAGTGCCCCGCTCATGCTCGCCGCCGAGTTGCTGCAGATCGACGGACGCGTGGCCGAGAGCCGCGACATTCTCGAATCCATCAACACCGAGACCTTGTCTCCCGAGCAGCGCACCCGCCACGGGCTTCGCCTGGGTGATGCCCGCTTCTACGACCGCTACGAGGGCAACGTCGAAGAGGCTGCGGTGGCCTGGAGCGATGCGGGTCCCGAGCTGGGGCGTGCCCGCGACCTGTTCTTGGAGCTTCACCAGACGGGCACCAATCCAAAGGCGTGGGCGACCCTCATCCCCGGTCTCGTGCAGGCCTCGATGCAGCGGTCCGATGCCGGAGCCGAGGCCCTCTACCTGCTGTCCCAGATCGACATGGAGGTCGGCTCTCGAGAAGACGCCATCAACGACCTCGCGCTCGTCCTCCGGCGCTACCCCAACAAGGCGAGCGGCTCGGATGTCCCAGAGCGGTTCTGGCGTCTGTACTCCGACTACATCAGTGATCTCGCCGATGCCGAGCGTTGGTTCGACATCGCAGCCCTGCATGAGTCCGTTTGGAGCCCCACGGTTCGTCGGGCGGTGCGTGCGCCCGAGGCTCTGGTGCATGTCGCGCGCGCCTACGAAGAGGTGGGACTGCCGGTGCCCGCGAGCCGGGTGTTGGGCGACGCCGTCCAGGTGCTGACCGACCGGGGGCTCGACGACCCGAGGCTCGTGTTCCACCTCGCGGAGCTCTACATCCAGACGGGTGAGGGCGTCGCGCGCCTGCCGGAGCCCGCGGCCACACCGCATGACCCCGACTTCGTCGCCGAAGAAGAAGAGGCGCCGTCGGTGTTCGGCTCGGCCAACGACCGGGTCTGGCAGGCCGCCCTCGACACCCTCGACTACCTGCGCGAAAAGCCACACGACGAAATCCCCAACGCTCGGATCGATCTGCTGGAGGCCCGGGCTCACGTCGGCCGCGAAGACCTCACTGCGGCCGCCGAGTCTCTTCGTCGGGCAAGCCGCGACCCCGAATACCGGGACGTGGCCTCGCTTCGCCTCGCTCTGTTGGATGCTTCCGCTGGCCGCTGCGACCGTGCGGTGCCTGCGCTGCAGCGACTTGCGGTCACGGGGGCGGCGCAGCCCTTGATGGAGGACTCGCGCCCCTGGTTGGCGCTCGCCCGGTGCTACATCGCCGACAACCGTGTGGCCGCGGCAGCCGACGCCGCGCGGACAGCGGCCCGCCTGGCAGGGGAACAGCTCGAGCGGCTGGCCGAGGCGGAGTCGCCCAAGGCAGGGGAGGCGACCCCCACACCAGCTTCAACCGTGGCGGACGCCAGCGAACCGAGCACCGCCGCTGGGGACAGCCTCTCCCGCCGGGGTCTGGCCGACATCGCCAACGCGCGCTCCGCGACCTTGCGTGGCGAGCTGCGCGGAATTCTCGAAGCCGAGCTCCAGTACGCGACCGGTCTCGCCGCCACAGCAGAAGGCTGGCAGGACCCCACGCTCATCGACAAGCTGCAGGAACGCGGGGGCATCTGGTCCGCGATGGCCGATGAATACCGTGACGATCGCGAATTCGGCGATGAGGTCGACGAGCGCCTGGCCATCCCCTGGAAATAGCCGCTCTGTCTGGTTGGCGGTGTGGTGGGGGGCCTGTTCGGGCTGTGTTCTGCGCTGAAGTGAAGTCGGTTTCCTGGCGCGCCTCCCACCCGCTAAGATAGCGGCCCCGCCGTCGTGTTCCGTCGGAATGCGTCCGCAGGGTGTCCTGAGCGCGTATGCTCAACATCAGCCATCTCCGGCAGGTCTTCCCCGGATAGCCCAAGGTCGGGAGTGTCCTTACGATGAGTGCCTATCTCTTCGACCGGCTACACAACGGCCTCGGGCAGGTTCTCGACCTGCGCTACGCCCAGCACGGTCTGGCTGCGAGCAACATCGCCAACGCGGCGACGCCGGGCTTCCGCGCCCGCTACATCCCCTTCGACAAGGTCCTCTCGCAGGCGGTGGGCCGCGGCGAGGCGGTGGGGATGCAGCGCACTGACAGCCGCCACTTCCTCGCGCCGGGCGAAGACCCCGCGCGTCCCGAGATCGACGAGATCGAGCCCGCTCCGTGGCAGGTCGACGGCAACTCGGTCGACCCCGACAAGGAAGTTGTTCGCTTGACCGAAAACGCGGTGATGTACGACGCTGTGTCGACCGGTTTGAGTCAGCGCATCGCGATGCTTCGCTACGCCGCCAACAACGGCGTGGGCGCCTGAGCCCCCTCTTTGGAGTGACCCTTGGACTTCCTTGATGTCTTCAGCGTCTCCGCCAGCGGTCTGACTGCGCAGCGCGTCCGCCTGCAGGCCGTGGCCAGCAACATGGCCAACGCCCGCTCCACACGCACCGAAGACGGGCAGGGGCCCTACCAGCGCAAGCTCACCGTCTTCCAGTCCGAGTCGCTCAACTTCGACGATGAGCTCGGCGCAGCCATGGAACGGGTGCATGTGACCGACGTGGTCGCTTCCCAGGAGCCCGCTACCCTGGTGTACGACCCCGGGCATCCCGACGCCGACGAAGACGGCTACGTGGCCTACCCCAACGTCAACATCCTCGAAGAGATGGTCGACATGATGACCACCTCTCGGATGTACGAAGCCAACACCAATGTGGTGCGCACGACACGGCAGCTCGCCGACACCGCCCTCAGCATCGGAAGGTGACCCATGCCGATCGACCCCATCCTGCCCCGCATCCAGGCCCCTACGGTCGACTTCAACGCCGATGACCGACGCGTCGGCTTCGGCAATGAGTTCGCCGCCAAGATGGACGCCGCGCTCAGCAATGTGAGCGAGCGGCTCAACGTTGCGGATGTGCGGCTGGCCCGCGTGGCGTCCGGTGAAGAAGCCGACATCCACGGCACGATGATTGCCCTTCAGGAAGCCGACATCAGCCTGCGGATGATGGTGTCGGTGCGCGACGAGGCTGTCGAGGCCTACGAAAAGATCATGAACATGCAGGTCTGACCCACCTGTCTCACCGCCTCCTTCTCGTCTCCCCGTTGTCCGACTCTATGCGGGATGCCCTGCGGCTCAGCATGCCGCCCGTCATCCCCTCCGCTGGAAGGCCCCTGTGAACGGCATTCTCGAGCAGATTCGCACCTACTATCAGGCGCTTCAGCCCGGTCAGCAGCGAATCGTCCTCGCCGCACTTGTGATGGCCCTCATCGCGGTGGTTGGTGTGGCCACCTGGAGTTCGCAGGACCACACGCGGTCTCTGTTCACCTCCTCCGACCCCGGCGAGCTGCAAGCCGTGGCTGCTGCCCTCGACGCCGACGGCATCGCCTACCAGGTCAGCGCAGACGGCCAGACCATCCGGGTCAATCCCGACGACGAAGGCCGCGCCCGAATCTCCAGCGCACGCGCCGGTCAGATCACCGGCTTCGAAGTGCTCGATGCCGTGGAACTCGGCACCTCCCCCAAGCGGGAGCAGTGGGCATTCCAGCGTGGCCTCCAAGGTGAGCTGGCCCGGACCATCAGCAGCCTCGACGAGATCGAGTGGGCCCGCGTCCACGTCGTGCTGCCCGAGCGGTCCCCCTTCCTCCGCGACGAGCAGGGCGCATCCGCCGCGGTGACCGTCCGCCTGGTCCCTGGTGGCTCCCTGTCGAAGCGCCAGCGCCTCGGCATCACCGCCATGGTGGCGGGCGCCGTGGAAGGCCTCAGCGCCGACAATGTGGTCCTCATCGACCATGAGGGTGCGCTGCTGAGCGGTGGCACCGAGAAGGACAGCGCGATGGCGGGCACGTCGTCGCTGTTCGAGATGCAGGTGGCCAAGGAGGCCCGCACCCAGGCGAGCATCGAAGAGGCGCTGTACCGGGTGCTGGGCTCCCGTGCAGAGATGACGGTCGCGGTCACGGTCGACCTCGAGACCACCGCCACCGACACCCTTGCCCACCGCGTCGTCGCCGACGAATCGGCGCTCATCTCCGAGGCCATCCGCGAAGAGCAGAAGGAAGCCACGCGTCCCACGGGCATCCCAGGAGCGGAGAGCAACCTGCCCGAGCAGGGCGGTCCAGCGGCCCAGGCGCAGACCCAGAACACCACCATCTCCGACGCCCGCAACAACTACGAGCCCACCCGGATCGAGGAGCGTGAAACGCGTGCTCCAGGCACGGTCAGCCGGGTGAGCGTCGCGGTCACGGTGAACAAGGACAAGGTGACCGAGCTCGCCAAGGCCGCTTTGGCTGCGGCTGGCGTCGACGAGCCGGATGCCACCGTGCTGGGCGACAAGGAAACCGAGCTTCAAAAGCAGATCGAGCAGACCGTGCGCGTGGCGATGGGCTTCGACACGATGCGCAAGGACAGCCTTGCCGTGGAGTTCATCCCCTTCGCCCAGTCCCCCGAGACCGACAGCCGCGACCTCGAGGCCGCCACGAGCTTCTTCGGCGAGTCGCTGCAGGCCTGGAGCCTGCTCCTCATCGCGGTCATCCTGTTCTTCTTCCTGGTCATCCGACCCCTCGTCGGCGCGGTCTCCAAGGCCGCCCAGCCGCCGCTGCCTCCAGCCCTCGAGCCTGCCGCCGCCGATGCCGCGGATGCGCTCAGGGACGGCCGGACCGGCCCAGCTGGGGCACTGGGGGCCGACATGCTGGATCCCAACGACCCCGCCGTGCGCGAGGCCGGACGCAACCTCACCGAGCGCCTTCGGAGCATGGTCGACAACTTCGAGAACGTCGACGCTGCCGACCTCAACCGGCTGGTGGATCTCGAGCGCGAGGCCACCGCGCAGGTTCTGCATCGCTGGATTCGAGAGGGGTGACGCCCCCCCTCGGAGAGGCTAAGGCGGGCCGCCGCCCGAGCACCGCGTCACCGCACTTTCCGAAAGGTGTATGGTACGGGCCGGTTTTCCAGGGCGCGACTGTTCCTCCTGACAGTGCGCTGAACTTCGATGGAGTCGCCATCTATGGCCGGTGAAGCGTCCGATTCCGAGCTGAGCGGCGCACAGCGAGCAGCCATCTTGGTGATGTACCTCGACGAGGAAGTCGCCCGGAACCTGCTTCGTGCGCTCGGCGACGACGACGTGCGCGCGGTCGGACTGGCGATGGGCTCCATCGAAAACGTCGAGTCGAGCATCATCGAGAATGTCATCGGTGACTTCGTGCGCGACCTGCACGAGGTCTCGCTGATGCCCCGGTCGGGGCCCGACTTCGTGGTGAATGTGCTGCCGGGGCTGCTCGACGATGCCCGCCGGGATGAGCTCCTGCCGGTGATCAACCGCCGCGTGAACCGGGCCTTCGAGCAGTTCATCGCCATGCGGCCGCCTCAGAGCGTGGCGGCCATGCTCAAGGACGAACACCCCCAGACCCAGGCCGTCGCCATGTGTCTGATGGGTCAGGAGAATGCGGCGCGGGTGCTGAAGTACCTCGACGACGAGGCCAAAGCGCGCATCACCATGCGCATGGCCCGCCTCAAGAGGATTCCTGGCGAGCTGGCTGACGACGTCATCGAGGCACTCCGATCCGCGCTCGGTCGACAGGACGACCACCTCGACGTGGGTGGCATCGACTCCACCGCTCGCATCCTCGGCCGGATGAGCCGCAACGACAACGGCATGATCCTTGAGATGGTGGGCGACGAAGACGCCGATCTGGCCGATGCCCTGCGGCGTCGCATGATCGTGTTCGAAGACCTGGCTGCGCTCACTCCGATGGCGGTTCAGACCGTGCTCAAGCAGGTCGACCGCGACGACATGGTGCTCGGCCTCAAGGGCGCCTCCTCCAAGCTCCAGGATCTGTTCCTCGCCAACGTCTCCAAGCGTGCCGCCGAGGACATCCGCGAGGAGATGGACATCATGGGACCCGTGCCCAAGTCCCGGGTTCGCGCGGCACAAGAGCGCATCGTTGCAGCGGCGCTCACTCTCGCCGAAGATGGATCCATCTACCTGCCGATGGGCTCAGACGACGACGAGGGCTGATTCGTGCCGAAGTCGGACAAGTTCACCCCGATGGCCCTGCCCGCTGGGCGCGGGTTCAAGCCGAGTGCCGATCGGAAGGGCTCGTCGGTGAAGCCGGAGGTGGTGGTCCCCATCCGTCCCGGGCAGGCCCGACAGGACCCTCGGCTGCTGTTCGACGCGAGCCAGCTCGCGAAGCCCCGCACCATCTTCCCCATTCCCGAGCCGGAGCCAGAGCCGGAGCCGGAGGTGCCCGCCGGGCCCACTCCCGAGGAGATTGCGCAGATGGTGCGCGATGCCGAGGAGCGGGGGTATCGACGTGGCGTGGCGGAGATGGAGCAGGCCATCCGCGACAATGTGGAACAGGAGCGGAGGCTCGGACAGGTCGCCCATCAGGTGGATGCCATGCGCGGGCAGCTCCTGGGCGAGGCGCGCGCCGATGCGGGTGTGTTGGTGGTCGCTGCGGTGCAGCACATCTGCGGCACGCTCCCCGAAGCGCTCGCGAGCCTGCTGGAGACTCGACTCGGCGAAGCGGCCGAGCAGCTCGCCGATGCCCGGGAGGTGGTCGTCCATGTGCGGCCCGCCGACGTGGAGGTGGTCCAGGCGAAGCTCGGCGAGCGAAAGGGCTGGCGTGTGGCGGCAGACCCGTCGGTGCGCGGAGGCTGCCGGGTGACGAGTGCAAACGGGCAGGTCGATGCCACGCTGTCCGCCGCTTTCGAAGCGCTCGATGCTGCCGCCAACGACTGGCGCGCCGAGGTCGGGATCCACGGTGGTGACTGAGGGCCCCCCGTCCCTGGCGCTGGGGCGTCTGGCCGGACACCTCGGACGCCGTCCCACGGTGCGTCGGAGCGGTCGGGTCCTGCAGGTGGTCGGCACGGTCATCGAGGCGGAGCTGCCCGGGGTGGCGATGGGAGAGCTCGCCTGCATTGGCGACACCTTCGCCGAAGTGGTGGGCTTTCGCGAGAGTCGGGCCCTCCTGATGCCATTGGGCACCCTGCAAGGCATCGCGCATGGCGCCACCGTGGAGGTCCGCAGCCAGGTGTTGTCGGTCCCGGTCGGCCCCGGACTGCTGGGTCGCGTCATCGATCCACTCGGGGAGCCGATGGACGGGCGTCCTCTGGAGGACTGCAGCGGACGGCGCCCCCTGCTCGGGCCCGCCCCCGACCCGATGCAACGGCACGTCATCTCGAAGCCCCTGGAGACCGGGGTGCGCGTCATCGACGGTCTGCTCACGATGGGACGCGGACAGCGTGTCGCCGTGATGGCGGGCTCGGGTGTGGGAAAGAGCACGTTGATGGGTATGGTCGCCCGGAACTGCCGAGCCGACGTCAATGTGGTGGCCCTCATCGGGGAGCGCGGTCGCGAGGTTCGGGAGTTCCTGGAGCGCGACCTCGGCCCCGAAGGGCTGGCTCGGAGCGTTGTGGTCATCGCCACCAGCGACCACAGTCCGGTGCTGCAGGTAAAGGCCATGCTGGCTGCCATCGCCGTGGCGGAGCACTTCCGCGACGCCGGAAAGGATGTCCTGTTCATGGTGGACAGCCTGACCCGCCTCGCGATGGCCCAGCGGCAGATCGGCCTGGCAGCGGGAGAACCACCCGCGACGAAGGGCTACACGCCGTCGGTGTTCACGCTGATGCCGCGGGTGCTGGAGCGGCTCGGCCCCGGCGCGCCGGTCGGCAGCATCACAGGCTTCCTCACGGTGCTCGTGGAAGGCGAGGACATGGACGACCCGGTGGCAGACACGGTCCGCGGAATCGTCGACGGCCACATCGTTCTGGCTCGTCGCCTGGCCAGTCTGGGTCACTATCCGGCCATCGACGTCCTCCAGAGCGTCAGCCGCACCATGCCATCCACCGTGCCGCCGGCTCATGTGGCCATCGCGACGCGAGTGCGTGCCATGATGGCCACCCACCGTGAAAACGAGGAGCTCATCCGCCTGGGTGCCTACAAGCAGGGCACCGACCCGGATGTCGATACCGCCATCCTCGCCAATCCCCAGGTCAACGCCTTCCTCCGACAGCACGTCAACGACGCCACCCCCTTCACCGATTGCGTGAAGCGACTCCAGCAGGTGGCATCGGTGCGGGCCCAGGCTCCGCGCGGCCGGCGCGCCAAGATGCGTCGTCCGAGGGGTGGCTGATGCGGAAGGCGCTCGCGACTCTGCTGCGGGTCCGCAACATCGAAAAGAAGGTGGCGCGGTCCGCCTTCTCGGAGGCGGAGCGCGCTCGTCAGGTCCAAGAAGACCGTGTTCAGGGCGTCTTCAACGCGATGGACCAGTCGAGGGAAGCCGAGCAGCTCGGCCTGTCTGTCGGAGAGGCGCACTGGCTCGCCGCCTCGCACTCCCATCGCCTCAGATTGGAGGTCGATCTTCGGCGGGAGAGCGGTATTCTGCAGGAGCGTGCGCGGGTGGTGGCACATCGACGGGCTGAGCTCGTCGAGGCCGACCGCAACGCACGGGTGGTCGAGTTGGCCCTGGAGCAGTACGACGCCCGTGTCGAGCTGGAGGCGCAGCGCCGCGAGGGGCGCCTCTTGGACGAAATGGCCACTGTGCGCTGGTGGCGGGAGCAAGACGGATGAATCGAACCCTGCCAATGGTGGTCGGCGCCCTGCTCGTCGGGTTGGTCGGCGGGTACGGCGTGTCGATTGCCCAGGGTGCTCCCGACGACGGGCCGCTCGGTGTGCGCGCCAACGCCGACCAGGGCAAGGAACGCCTCTACTCGCTGCTGATGCGCAAAGACGCCGCCCTCAAGCGCCGCGAGGAGCTGGTCGAGAACGAAAAGCAGGACCTCCGGGCCGCTGAGGCCGCTCTCGAAGCCCGACTGGTCGAGCTCACCAAGCTCCGCGACCAGATTCGCGAGATGCTCACCGAGCTCGACGGCGACCGAGAGGCCCGGGTCGTGCACCTCGTGAAGATGTTCGAGAGCATGCGCCCCAACCAGGCCGCCGACATCCTCACGGTCACCGAAGACGCCATCGCCCTCGAAGTCCTCGAGCGGATGAACCAGGGCAAAGCTGGCAAGACCCTCGCCGCGATGGACCCGAAGCGCGCCTCCGACCTCGCCGAGCGCATCGGGCGGGCTGCGCTCGACCCCACGAAGGAGGAAGGGTGAGCGTCTCCGCCTCCCTCCTTCCGTTCGCCGCCATGCCCGCGCTCACACCAGATGCGCTGGCACCCGCTCCGGTGGGGGGGCCACTGCCAGTTGGGGATGTGAGCGCAGAGGACGCATCGCTCGAGCTGGATGCCGTCCCGCTTCAGCTTGACGGTCAACTCCAGCTCGATGGGCTGTCCCCCGAAGAAGCCAAGGTGCTGCTCGCCGACCTGCTCCAGTCCTTCGAGGGCGGCGCAGAGCTGGCCGACGAGCTCGACGCCATGGTCGCTCAGCTTCAAGCGGTCGCGGAGGCCAGCGCGCAGTCTCCTCTCCTCGACCCTGCAGCCTCTCAGCTTGGCCACGCGCCCCGCATCCGACTGGAGGCCGTCTTCGCCCCACCGGATGTCGACATGGTCGAAGGCCAGGTGGTGAGCCCGACGCTCGAGCTCCCGCTCGATGTCGAGCCGGCGCTTCCGGTCGAGCCGCCCATCGCCCGGGTGGCTGGGGTTCCAGAGGCCCCCGCTGCCCTGCCCGTGGAAGTGCCGCTCGAGCCTGTCCATCTGGCCGAGTTTGCGGTGGAGCCGGTCGTAGCCGTGCCCGAGGCCGTTCCGCAGCCGGCTCCGGTTCAGTCGGCCGCACCGACCGCGCAATTGCTGCAACCGGTGCCGGTTCCCGTCGAGGCCTCCGTGGTCGCGACCGTGCCGGGTGAAGTCGGCTCAACGGTCCTTCCCCAGGCGCGGGTACAAGCTGGCCCTGCTGCTGTGCAGCCGACCTCGGTCACGGCCCCCGTCTTGCCGGAGTCGGTCCAGGTCCTCTCCCGGTCGCCCGTTCCTCCTGTCGCACCGCGCCCCGCTCAAGCACCCGCGGTTCGACCGGTGAGCAGCGGCACCTTCGACGGTACCCCCTGGCTCATCACGGCAGATGACAGCCGCGTGTCCGAGCTCCTGCAGCCCCAGGCCAGCGAGCCCGACGTTGGCGAGCCCAAGCCCGAGTCCGCCCACAAGGCTCGGTCTCGGGTGGCCACCCAGCTGCAGCGAAGCCCGGAGCATGTGCGCGCGGCCCGCCCCACCCTGAGTGCAGCCACCACCGCACCCACCGCAGCCGATGGCAGCACCGCCAGCGGGGCCGCGGATGTCGCCACCCTGCCGTCCACCGACGTCACGCGGCCGGCGATGTCTGCTGTGCGAAGCACACCCCTGTCCGCACAGCTGTCCCAGGCAGCCCATGCCAGTGCCCCCGAGGCGCCGGTCACCGTCTCTGACCGGCCATTGTCCCGTGTCGACCTCCGGGTCCAGGACGGTGACCGCTCGATGCGACTGGGCGTCGCGCGCGAGGCGGAGGGCTACGCGGTCGAGGTTCGGGCCCCCCGCGACGTCGTTGCCGAGATTCGCGACCTGGAGGCCGACGTCGACGCTGCCCTTCGGGAGGACGGTGGCGAAGGGCTTGCGTCCTTCGACGCCTCCGCCGAGGATGAGGCCTTCGACAGCACCGACCTCTTCGAGCCAGAGGCCGATGCCGAGACGGCCACGCTGCCTGCCACTGACGTCCCCATCGACTCCTCCCGCCTGCTCGACCGCCGCGCCTGAGCACTACAGGCGTCCCGAACCCAAGAGGTCTCCGTGAGCACCATCGACGGCATCACCAGCTACGAATCGGTCGCGTCCCAGCAGCCGACCTACGGCAATTCCGACCTGGGGCAGGAGGCATTCCTCACGCTGCTGGTCACCCAGCTCCAGCACCAGGACCCCCTCGACCCCCAGGACAACGAGACCTTCGTGGCGCAGCTCGCCCAGTTCTCGTCTCTGGAGCAGCTCACCACTGCGAACGGCTCCCTCGAGTCGCTCTACGTGGCGATGGCGTCGATGAACAACGCATCGATGACCCAGCTCCTCGGCCAGGACGTCCGCGCCTACGGGGACACCTTCTCCTACGACGGCGAGAACAGCGTCAACCTCGGCTTCGAGTCCACCCACGAGCTCGACGGCGCCACCTTCACGGTGATGGACGAGTCCGGCAGCGTGGTCTGGACCGAGTCGCTCGGTGGCTACGGCGCGGGTCAGAACGACATCACCTGGGACGGCCAGACCATCTCTGGTGCCCAGGCCGAAGAAGGGGTCTACACCTTCTCGGTGACGGCCCAGGGCGACTTCCCCGACGACGGCCAGATCGCCACCATCGTGGAAGGTGAGATCGACGGGATGTCCTTCGAGACCGGCACGCCGGTGCCCTCCATGGGCGGTGCCGAGATCGCCATTGGCGACATCATCGAGGTCTTCACTCCCGATGAAGACGCCGACGAGGACGACACCGAGTGAGTGCCGCCCCGCTGACCGTCGAGTCCATCGACTACAGCCGCCTGCTCCCGCGGATCAACCCCTCCGCGCGGGGGCTGACACCGTCTGCACCCGGCACGAAGGTCGAAGAGGGCTCGGGACATACCGCTTTCGAGCACGCCCTCGAACGGGTCATGGCGCCAGTCGAGACCGACCCCACCGAGGCCGTCGCGCTGCTCGAAGAAGGCGAGGAAGGCCCCGACGTCCAGTTCAGCCGGCATGCCCTCGGCCGGGTGGAGAGCCGTGGGATCGAGCTGACCGACGAAGACCTCGAGGAAATCGCCGGCGCCATCGATCGGCTTGCAGCGAAGGATGCGCGAGAGTCGCTGCTGCTGATGGGAGAGGCCGCCTTCATCGTGGGCGTGCCCAAGCGCACCATCATCACGGCAATGTCGCGCAAGGAAGCCATGGGGAGCGTGTTCACCAACATCGACTCCGCGCTGGTCCTCCGGTAGACATGTTTGTGGCATTCGTTGACATGCAGTTTTCTGACCGCGTCCGCGCGGCTGACCCTTTCAGGCTGGACCAAGGGACACGTCCGATTGACGTGCCTGCGGAGGCCTGTCCCCCGCTCCTGAAGTGAGCGGGGTCACCTGACCGCTGACGGCACTGCAACCTTCCGTCCGTAGTCGTCCCGTCCGTACCGACCCTTGGAGATGTACCGATGTCTCTCTTCAGCACCTTGAATACCGCCACCTCCGGGCTGGTGGTCTCCAGCTCGAGCCTCGGCGTCATTGGCGACAACATCGCCAACATGAACACCGTGGGCTTCAAGGGCGCACGCTCGGAGTTCGCCGACTTCCTCCCGCAGGATGTCTTCGGGTTGGCGGGTCCCTCGCAGCTCGGCAAGGGCGCTGGCCTCAACAGCCTGCAAACCCTGTTCGGACAGGGCGCGCTCGAAAACAGCGAAAACCCCATCGACCTGGCAATCTCCGGTGATGGCTTCTTCGCGGTGAACGATGGCGTGGCCGACTACTACAGCCGCGCAGGCCAGTTCTACATCGACAAGGATGGCGTCATCGTCAACGGTCAGGGCCTCGCCTTGCAGGGCTACAACGCCACCAACGGCACGCTGGGCGCCACGGTCGGAGACCTCACCCTCGACCTCGACGCCATCCAGCCCGCCGCCACCACCGAGATCACCGTGCGGGCGACGCTCGACGCCGAGGCCGCGGTCACGGGTGCGGTGGCGGCCCTCACGCTCGACGGCACCGCCGACACCCTGGAGACGGCCGCCAACGCTGCCGACTTCGCCACCTCGGTCACCATCTACGACAGCCTCGGTGTGAGCCACGAGGTCACGGTGCTCTACGAGTACGCCGGCGCGAACCAGTGGAACTGGTACGCAGTGGTCGACGGCACCGCGGTCACCGACACCTCCGGCGGTCTTCCCGGCGCAGCCGCCACCGACGGGGCATTCCAGATCGCCTCGGGCACGGCCACCTTCAGCGCGGCCGGTCTGCTCACCACCTTCACGGAGACCCAGACCTCGGCCACCAACGCCTGGAACTTCACCGGCGCGGCAGCCCAGGACATCGCCTTCGACTTCGGCCTGGACGCCGCTGGCACCGCCACCGACGGCAATGTGCGCATGCTCGCAGGTGCCTCGGCACACTCCGGCATCACGCAGGATGGCTACCCACCCGGCGACCTCATCAGCCTGTCGGTGGAGTCCAGCGGCGAGATCGTCGGCCGCTACAGCAGCGGCGAGGAGATCACCCTCGGTCAGGTCATTCTCGTGAAGTTCGCGTCGAACGCGGAGCTGGAGAAGGTGGGCAGCACCCTCTTCCGTGACACCGGCCAGTCCGGCAGCCCCGTGGTCGGCGACCCCGACTCCGGCGGCCGCGGCAAGATTGTCGGCAACGCCCTCGAGCTCAGCAACGTCGACCTGGAAGGTGAGTTCATCTCGATGATCACCTCCCAGCGCACTTACCAGGCGAACGCCCGGATGGTGGAGACCGCGAACTCCACCCTCCAGGAGCTCGTCCAGCTCGTCTGATACCAGGTGTGGCTTCGAGTCTGAGCGGTGTGCGGCGGCGTCTTGTCGTTCGTCGCACACGCGGATGGCTGGATGGCGTGACCGTGGCCGCTTCGTGCCCGCCAATGTCCCCCCCGTCCTAAAGTCCCCCCGCTCAGGCTCCGATGACCCGGACGAGGTGAAGCACCATGGACCTTGCGACTCTCGGCGGGCTGGTCGTCACATCGGCCCTGATCATCGCCGCCATTCTGGTGGGCGGCCCACTTGGGGCGTTCATCGATGTGGCTTCGGTGCTCATCGTTGTGCTGGGCAGCATTTCGATCATGTTCGTCTGTTTCCCAGGCGGGCATGTCAAAAACGCCATCGCCGTCGTGCGAAAGGCTCTGTTCGTGGAAGTCCGCAATCCCGAGCAGGTGCTGCAGCTGATGCGGGAGATGTCCGCGCGAGCCCGCCGCGAGGGCGTGCTGGTTCTCGAAGACATGGCCAGCGACCAGGAAGACGAGTTCCTCAAGAAGGGCATCCAGATGGTCGTCGACGGGCACGACCCGTCCGCCATCGAAGAAGTGCTCTACAACGAGATCGACAAGATCACCGAGCGGCACAAGGAAGGCGCGGACTTCTTCGAGCAGTGGGGCACCTACGCTCCCGCCATGGGCATGATCGGCACGCTCATCGGCCTGGTGCAGATGCTCCAGAACCTCGACGACCCGGCTGCAATCGGCCCGGCCATGGCGGTCGCCCTGCTCACCACCCTCTACGGGTCCATCCTCGCCAACGTCGTGGCACTGCCCATCGCCCACAAGCTGCAGGTGCGCAGCGGCGAGGAGCTCGCTGAGAAGAACCTCATCGTGCAAGGCCTGCTGTCCATCCTGGCCGGTGAGAGCCCGCGCTTCCTCGTCGACCGCCTCAACGCCCAGCTGCCGCCCAGCGAGCGCTTGTCCGAGGCGAGCTGAGTCCACTCACCGAACCGCACGGGGCCGACACAGAGATGGTCACAACGGTCCCCACCACGCCACTGCACGATGCGCTCGACCAGGCCGGCACCGGTGGCTCCCACCTGCCGGCCTGAGTTCTTGGGAGGGAAGCCATGAGCGAGAAGAAACAACGCCGGGAGAAGTCCGGTGGGGACGACGGCGGGGGGCCTTCCGCGCCATTCTGGATGGTCACCTACTCCGACATGGTGACCCTCCTGCTCACCTTCTTCGTCATGCTGCTCGCGATGGCGAACTTCGAGGAGGTGGGCCGCGTCGACGCCGTCTTCGAGAGCATCCGACTTGCGCTGGGCGTCAACGGCAAGGACGAGTCTCTCCAGGCCATCGATGATCCGCACCAGCCGCACTTCCCCGAGGATGTTCAGCCCGAGGACAAGCTCGAGCCCATCATGTCGAAGCTGCAGGACGCTCTGTCCGAGCAGATCTCATCGAGCATGATCGAGATGACGCGAAAGAAGACCGAGATTCGCGTGCTGCTCGATGATCAGGTGCTGTTCAAGCCGGGCAGTGCCGAGCTGCATCCGGCCACCTACCTGTTCTTGAGCGACGTCGGCTCGGCCCTCGCCGACCAGCCCGTCACGGTGAAGGTAGAAGGCCACACCGACGAGACGGGCGACCCTGGCAGCAACTGGAACCTGTCCGCCGATCGTGCGGTGGCGGTGGTGGTGGCCCTGCAGCGCCGTGGCGGCATGAATGGATCGCAGCTCGAAGCACGCGGCATGGGGGAGTTCCATCCGGCCAACCTCGTGGGTAGCGACAAAAACTGGGACCGTCGCGTCGAACTGATCATCAAGGCCGACAGCGGGCTGGCCCACGAAGCGATCTATGAGGTAGAACGCGTGACCAACGGAGGTCGCGATGGCGGATGATGCCGCGCTCGAGGAAGCCCCAGCAGAAGAGAAGAAGCGAGGAGGAGGAATTCTCGTCCCGATCCTCGGCTCTGTGCTGGTGTCGGTGCTGCTGTCGGTCGGCGGCACCCTCGGCGGACTGTATGCGGCGGGGGTCTTCGACAAGTCCGCCGACGCCGCTGCGCCCGCTGTCGACGAGGCAGGGAACCCCATTCCCGATGAGCCGGGCACGCCCATCGGAGTCGAGGTCATCCCGCTCAAGAAGTTCCAGGCCAACCTGAAGGACGGCGCAGGCGGCCGCAAGATCTCGCTCGACATCTCGCTGGAAGGCCGCTCCGAGGATGGCAAGTCCACCCTCGAAGAGGTCATCGTCGAGAAGGAAGCCTCCATCCGCGACACCGTCAACTTCCTGCTGATGGACTTCACCTACGCCGAGCTGCGCGGCACCGACGGCATGCTCCGGCTCCGCGATGAGATCCATCGCCGCATCAACGTCCAGATCGAAGGCGCTGGCGTCGCGGTCGACCGCATCTATTTCACCGACGTCGTCATCCAGTGAGCCGGCTACAGGTCGGCACCCTCCGCTGGCCTGTCCCTACCGAAGCGGAGAGCCTTCGAGGCACCCATGAGTGACCCCACCGCCATCCTGCTCGCCGGGCGCAGCAAGGACTCCCAAGATGCCATGCCGGTCATCGAGGAGTTCCTGCGTGGCGTGGGCAACCGGCTCCGTTCGCGCCTCGTCAACCGCACGTCGAGCGACATTCAGGTCGACCTCCAAGAGGTCGTCATCCAGAGCATCGAAGCCATCAAGCGCACCGACGAGATGGCCACTGAGGGTGTCTTCGGACTGATCCGCTTCGACAGTTCTCAGCTGCCCGGTGTCGTGACCCTTCAGCGAGGCCTGCTCACCCGCGTCATCGGCGCGATGCTCGGCGACGACCAGGAGGTCGAAGATGAGGAGGACGAGCCGGAGGAAGAGGACGGCACCCGTCCGCTGAGCCCCGTCGAGCAGCGCATCGCCTACCGCATGTTTCGTGACATGCAGCGGGACATCCTCGAGGCATGGCCGATGCCCGAGGCGCCCGAGATCTCGCTCGACGGACAGCCTGGCAATGCGCGCATCATCGACCTTCACTCCGGCGAGGAGGAGGTTGTCTCAGCCACCTTCATGGTGGGCATGGAGGACGACGAGTACGGCAAGCTCATCGTCGGCATCCCCACCCATGTGCTCCGCAGCGCCGGACAGCCCAAGGACCGCGGCAACAAGAAGAAGGCGAAGCCCTCGAAGCCGCCTGAGATGCACCGCGTGATGCCCGTCGAGGTGGAGGTTGTGGCCGAAATGGCCCGTCTGCCCATGCGCGTGCGCGACCTGCACAACCTCCAGTCGGGCGACCTGTTGCCGCTCGGCCCCATGGATGCCGCCACCGTGCGGGTCAACGGGCGCGCCCTCCTGCAGGGCGAGCCGGGCCATGCCAACGGTCAACGCTCCATCCGCATCCGCAAGAAAATCACCTGAGTCGCGGCCCCATTGAATGCAGCCTCCCGAGCGTGCTATTGAAAGTCGCTCGGCGAGGCCGCCACAGTGGGCGCCACGGAGGCACGAATGAACCCCAGCCGTGAGCGCGGCGGCGTCGACGACGTCAACTTCCTCGGAGACATCCCGGTCGATGTGGTCATCGAGCTCGGGCGTCGCCGGATGGTGCTCAAGGAAATCGCTTCTCTCGACGTCGACGACATCGTCGAGCTCGACCAGCCGATGGACCGGCCGCTCGACCTCGTGGTCGGTGGCAAGGTGCTCGCGCGCGGCGAGCTGGTGATGGTGGGCGAGCGTGTTGCGCTTCGCGTCACCGAGCTGGTCGGGCGGGGTCAGGAGCAGTCGTGACGCCCGCGTCGGCGTTTGTCGCCGCGCTCTGGCTGGCGGCCTCCACCGCGACAGCACAAGAGCCCGCTGTTGAAGTGGAACCCGCTGCTGACGTGGAGCCCGCTGTCGAAGCAGAGCCAGCGCCGGCCGTAGCCCCTGCCGATGCGCCTCCCACCGGCGATGTCGCACCGGCGCCCGACGCCTCTGCCGCGAAGGCCGGCCAGACCGATCCCGACCTCGCCGATGTGACCGAGCGGCTGCTCGGCGACGCCCCAGTCCTCCCGACGACAGGCACCGACCGCAGCTCGGAGCCCCTGCTGCTGCCGGACACCCCGAGCTGGATGTGGCCGGTCGGCCTGTTGATGCTCGCCGCCATCGTGGCCCTGCGGTGGCAGACCCAGCGTGCCCCCGACCCCGCTGCCCGGATGCGCGTAATCCAACGCATGATGCTGGGGCGCGAAGGCCACCTCGCACTGGTCGAGGTGGGCGAAGACGACGACCGCCGACGCTTGCTCATCGGCTACGGCTCGGGGGCGCCTCGCTTGGTGGCGGAGCTCGACGTACCCGAGGTGGCGACAGCAAGTCCGCGTCCCGAGGCCACCAGTGCCGTGCCGGCCGCACAGCGCTGGCAGCGGGCTCTGAGCCGCTTGGGGGTGTCGGCCCCCCAGTCCACCCCTGCACGGTCCTCCAAGGCTCGCCCAGCGGCTCCTGAGCGGTCCGCGGGGGGCGCTTCCCCATCGCCGCAACCGGGCAATCGCTCGGCAGCCCGCCTTCGACCCCGACGCAGCCTTGTCGAGGAGGTTCTCGCCGAGCGGGGGCCGTCGCGTGGGGCAGGGGAGGAGCCCACCGAGGTCGTGCGCGCCCCAACGTCCGCTTCGCCGCCGGTTGTCAGCGAAGAAGACGCGGGCGAAGATCAGGAAAGCAAAGAGACCTACACCTTCCGAGGGCTGATCGGATGACCCGCCTTTGGCTGCCCATCGCGATGACCGTGCTGGCCCTGCTCGGGCTGGTGATGCCCGATGTGGCCTTCGCCCAGGACCTCGTCGACCCCGCTGGAGACACCACGGTGGAGCTCGCCGAGGAGCTGCGGGACATGCCCGTGGCCACCTCGGTTCGCATCATCGTACTGCTCACGGCGATGTCGTTGTTGCCGGCGATGCTCGTGGTGATGACGCCGTTCACGCGCTTCATCGTGGTCTTCAGCATGTTGCGCCAGGCACTCGGCCTCCAGCAGGCCCCGCCCAACCAGGTCCTCGTGGGGCTCGCGCTGTTCATGTCGCTGCTGGTGATGCGCCCCACGGTCGACTCGGTGATGGACGACGCCGTCACGCCCTACATGGCCGGCGAGATCGAGACCGGGGAAGCGGTGGATGCCGCCCTCGACCCCATGCGCGTCTTCATGCTGCGGAACACGCGCCGCACCGACCTGTCCGCGGTGATGGAAATCGGCCGGCTCGAGCCCCCCGCCACCCTCGATGAGATCCCCACCATCGCCGTGGCCAGCGCCTTTGTGCTGTCCGAGCTGAAGACCGCCTTCGTCATCGGGGTGAAGGTCTTCCTGCCCTTCCTGGTCATCGACATCATCGTGGCCAACATCCTGCTGGGCATGGGTATGATGGTGCTTCCGCCGGTCATCATCTCTCTGCCGTTCAAGATTCTCCTGTTCGTCTTGATGGACGGCTGGAACCTGCTCATACGGTCGATGGCTGCGGGTTTCTGACGCCCTCGCCGCCGCCCGGTCCCACCTGGAGCTCCAGTGGACATCAGTGAAGCCCTCTTCTGGGGACAGCAGGCCATTCGCACCGTCGCCACGGTGTCGGGTCCGGTGCTGTTCGCCGCCATGGTGGTGGGGCTCGGCATCAGCCTCCTTCAGGCGGTCACCCAGGTGCAGGAGATGACCCTCGTGTTCGTCCCCAAGATCCTGGCGGTCTTCGTGGTGCTGTCCATCGCAGGTGGCTGGATGCTCGAGCACGCCGTGTCCTTCGGTCGCCTGTGCTTCGAGTCCATCCCCGAGACCTCCAACTGAAGGCGGTCCTTCGCCGCTGGCCGGAGCCGCTCGCCGTGCCCCGCTAGGAGACCCTTCCCGTGCCCTCCGTCGCCTGGTTCGTGGCCACTGGCCTCATCGCCGCGCGCTTGATGGGCATGCTCATGTCGATGCCGGTCTTCTCGCTGCGGGGCGCGCCAGCTCTCCCACGGATGCTGGGCGCGGTGCTGCTCGCCATCATCATGGCTCCCGCCGCCCCCGGCACGCCCATCCCGGCCACGCTTGCCGGCATCTTCGGCGGGATGGTGGGCGAGCTGTTGCTGGGCACTCTCATCGGCGGCACCGTTCGCATCGTGTTCGACGCCCTCGCCCTTGCCGGACAGCTCATCGGCAGCCAGACCGGCCAGGCCGCCGCGCTGCAATTCGACCCCACGCTCAACATCGCCCAGGGCCCGCTCGGTCGACTGGCGGCCATGATGGCTGCGGTCGTCTTCCTCGGAAACGACCTCCACCTGCAGATGGTGGTCGCACTGAGCGACTCCTTCCACCTCGTGCCGCCGGGCGGGGCCGCCGATGTCATCGGAGCGAGCCGCGCGTGGATTGGCCTGGGGGAGGTGATGATTCAGACGGGCTTTCGGCTCGCGAGTCCCATCATCACACTGGTCTTCCTGATCAACCTGTTCATCGCGGTTGTGACGAAGCTGTCCCCCCAGATGAACATCTTCTTCAGCATGGGCTTCATCCTCACCATCTTCGGTGGTGAGCTCATCTTCTTGCTGAGCCTTCCCCACATCATCACGGAACACCAGGAGATGATTCGCGCCGTGATGGACATCCTGCCCACCATCCTCAAAGACGCGGCGGCCCCCTGAGCGGGGCGGGGAATCACCATGGCCGACGACGACGACGGCGGACAGGAACGCACATTCGAACCCACCGCCAAGCGGGTCAAGGACTTCCGAGAACGGGGCGAGGTGCCCCGCAGTCAGGAGGTTCTCGCCGCTGCGGGGCTCGCCATCGGCTTCGCCATCCTCTACTTGTGGATGGGCTACCTCGCGACGGGCATGTCCAACATCTTCAACATCGCCTACGCCGACATCGCCGATGACACCTTCTCCATGTCCACCGCGCTCGACGTGGGCGGCGCGGTGGTCGGGGTCTGTGCCTGGATGCTGCTGCCTCCACTGGGCTTCATGTGGGTGGGCGCCGCGGTCGTGGGCCTCATCCAGGGGCGCCTGGCCTTTCCGAAGGAGCCCATCAAGTTCAGCATCGAAAAGCTCAACCCCATCTCGGGCTTCAAAGAGAAGTTCATGTCCGCCAAGCCCCTGGTGGACCTACTCAAGAGCGTCCTGAAGCTGGCGCTCATCGGTGGCTTCGTCTTCTCGGCGGCTTGGGAACAGCGCGGACGCCTGCCCGCCCTGGCCACGCAGCCGCCCTCCGCCACGGTCGACGGCCTCGAACACATCGCCTGGCTGGTCCTCCTCAGAGCCCTGCCCGTGGCCTTTCTCGTGGCCATCATCGACTACGCCTACGAGTGGTACCGCAACTACGAGAAGATGAAGATGACGCGGGAGGAGATCAAGGAGGAGAACAAGTCCCTTGAGGGCGACCCCCACGCCAAGGCCGCCCGAAAGCGCCGCCAGCAGGAAATCGCCTACGCCCGCACCATCCAGAAGGTGCAGGAAGCCGACGTCGTCATCACCAACCCCGACCACTACGCCGTGGCTCTGCGCTACCGAAAGGAGGAGGCTCCGGCCCCCATCGTGGTCGCAAAGGGTGTGGACGCGCTCGCCCAGCGCATCAAGGCCGAGGCCCGCCGGCACGACATCCCGCAGGTGGAGAACCGCCCGCTGGCCCGACGCCTCTACCGCACGGTGAAGCAGGACCAGCCCATCCCCGAGGACTTGTATGGCGTGGTGGCGCGGATTCTCGCGGTCATCTGGAAGCGAAAGGCGAAGAAGAACGTGCCTGTGCAGGCTTGAATCGCAGCCGTCTCACATGGACTGGGTGAGCCGCACGTAGATCTGGGGGACATTGCCCGGGGCGAGCGCTTCATGGGACCAGGTGAGGGGACGGGCGACGGTGGCCCCGAGGTGGGTGGGACGCACGCCGGCAACGTCGCCGGTGAACAGCAGTCCGGCCGTCCAGCCGGTCGCACGCCAGGCGCAGGACGCCTCCGCTTGTGGGCAGCTGGCTCCATCTGCGCCCAGGGCCCCCGCTTCGAAGCCGCCGGAGAGCTGCACATCGCTGAGCCACACCAGCGGCCCGGGGACCGAGGCGAACCGAATGGCCTGCCAACGCAGCTCCGACTTCAACAGGGCCCTGCGCTCCCCCACCACGGCTTGCGGGGTGACTGCTTGAAGCGCACTGCCGCCTCCCAATGGGACCAGGCGGTGGAGGACGTCTCCAGTGGCGAGGTCGCCCGAGACCCGCGCAATGCCCGCAACCCGCCCGCCGATGCCTTGCACCTTTGACGCGGAGGCGCCGATGCCACTCCAGCCCAGCGAGGTGCCGGGCACGAAGCCACCCCGTCCGCTCACGCGGAGGCGGTGTCCGGAGCGTGGGAAGATGGGGTCGACGGTGGTGTCCCAGGCCGCGCCCGCCCAGGCCCCAAGGGCGAGCCCGTTGCCCTCCACAGGCCGAAAGCGGGGGTCGAGCAGTGCGGGGCCCACGCCAAACCAGACGTCGTAGGGGCGGCTTCGACGGTCCTGAAGGGGGCCGAAGGAGTAGAAGGCGCCGGCATCAGCCGCGACCAGGTTGATGGGGTCGGTAGACGCAGTCCCCATGAACAGCCACCGCGTGTTGTACTGCTCCCGCAGGTAGATGCTCGCAAAGGCCGAGATGCGCCGGTTGGTGAGGGCCAGCTCGGTGGGGAAGAAGGCCACGGTGGGCACCCAGCGCGTGGGCCAACGGTCGTCGGTGCGGGTGTCCTGGAGCAATGCGCCGTGGGGGTCGGCCTGCACCCGGTCGACATCGGGCGGCAGCGGAAGCTGGAGCTGACCCGGACCAGCGGGAGCCTCCCAGACCCGTTCCTGGTCGCCGATGGCCAGCACGACCGGCTCTGCGGCGAGGCCGTGGGTGCTCGAGGTGCGGCCAGACTCGGCGGCGAGCGCCGTGGCGCGGGTGAGGGTGGCGAGGCCCGCCTCTTCGTCGACGTCGAGCACGAGAGACTGTGCGGCCGGCCAGCGGCGCCATTGACGCAACACGGTGGCATCGAGGTCGGTGGCCTCTGCGGCTTCCTCCAGCGAGCTGCCGCCAATCAGCTCCCAGGCGAGGCGTGCGCAGGTGCCGTCGCCGTGGCGCTCATCGAGGCGGGCGCAGATGGCCGCGCCCGGTGTGGTGGGGTCGAGCACCTCGCCGAGGTCGTCGGCGACAGGGTCTCCGGGCCAGATCTCGGTGAACACATCGGAGTAGAAGGGCAGGCGGCCGTCGTAGAGCAAGGCGTCGATCTCGGGGATCCAGCTCGCCCACCCCAAGGCCTCGCGCACGTCGCCCTCCGGCGCCACCTCCAGGGCCAGGGCGGCGGCTGCGATGTCTCGCTCCCAGGGATCGACGAGGGGAAGGCCTGCTTCGAGAATGCCCTTCTGGACGCTCTGTCGGTGGAACTTCCACAGCCCCGCAGACACGCGAAACGCCCGGTCGGACAGATACAGAACCTGGGGGCCGGTGCGCACCAGGCGACGGCGGGAGGGCGTGTCCACGACGACGAGCTGGGGAGCCCCTGGCCCCTGCCAAACATCGAGAACGGCCTGTGTGAGCCTTTCTTGACGCTTCTTGCGTTTGGGGCCGCGCTCCACGAGGGTGACCGTGCCCACCTCGAGGTCGAGCTCGGTGGCCCGGCCGTTGGGGATGACCGCGAGCGACAGCCGGTCGGCCTCCCCCACCCAGGTGAGCCGACCCTGGCCGACCTTTCCGTTCAGCACGCCGATGGTGCCCTCAGGCAGGGTGACCTCGACCACCCAGTGAACGACGGCGAGCTCGCCACCCTCCATTGGCTGGGGATGCCAGATGCCATTCGCGAAGAGGCCGCGCCCGGGAACCATCCCGCTGGCGCCGTAGCGCCGGGGCATCACGGTGCTGAACGAGGCGATGCTGTCCGTCGCGGGGCCCAGATGTGCGAGCCCCTGCTGAGGCGCCTGGGGGAACGTGCGGCGGGACAGCACGTCGTCTTCGGGGATGGGCAGCTCCGGCAGAGGCATCGCGAGGTGGACGTCGTCGCCCCGCACCACGACCTGTCCGTGGACCGCCTGCAGGTTGTCCGCCACAGTCGCTCGGACGCCGACGGTGGTGGCCGCCCGGGCATGGAGCGGTGCCACCACAAACAAAACGCCCAGCGCCGCGAAGGCGTGGGCGATGCGCAAGGCGAGGGACCGACGGGAAGTCAGTAGAGGTAGCCGATGCCCACATGGAGCGTGGACATGGCGCGGTCCTGGGTGGTGACCAGCGTGTGGCTCAGCAGCATCTGGACGTCGCCGCTCCGAAGCCGGGCACCCGCGCTGATGGTGGCAGGTGCAAAGCCCTCGACGTAGCTGTCCTTGCTCTTGAAGCCGGACACCGGGCGCACCCCCAGCTCCTGCTGCGTGTCGGGGTCGAGCAGCGGGGCGGCGTTGATGCGCATGAACCCACCGCTCACCCAAGGCGCGATGCTGGAGGTGCGGTACTTGGGGTTGCGGCCGAAGGGAAACTCGTAGCCAACGGTCCAGCTCATGTCCATGACGCCGAGCTCGAGCTCGTCGTTGCCGAGATAGCCCGCGTAGCCGACCTGCATGGTGAGGTCGGGGAACTGGCGGTAGCCCTCCACGACGCCCCACCGGCCGTAGGCGCCGAAGCTCGACTGCTGGGAGAAGGCCACGTAGCCGAGGTTTGCGCCCACCTCGAGGCTCATGGGTAGGCCCTTGCGCACCGAGATGCCGGGAACCCAGGCCACATGCGCGGGGTCGCCGTCGGCGTGGGTGCGCTCCCAGGCGGCCGGCTCGCTGTCGTCGTCGCCGTTCGCGTCGATGAAGCCGACGGTGGAGGTGAGGGCGACATCAAAGCCGGCGATACCGCTCGTGCCCGCAGGCGCGCTCGCCTTGTTGGCGATGACGGCACCCAGCTCCCGGACGACCTGTTCGTAGGCCTCCCGGTTGGCGGCGACGTTGGTGAAGTTCTCACCTTCAAACGACTGCAGCTGGCTGAGCTGGACGTCGTCGGGCCACGCGGCGTGCGCCGGAGAAGCGAGTGCCACGAAGGCGGACGATGCAACCAGGGCCGTTTGGGCGACCAGAACTGCGGTGCGGCGGGGCATGGGCATCGGCCAGGGCTCCAGCGTCAGGCGCGGCGATGGTATCCGGTCCGCTGCGGGAAGTACAGCGGGCCAGCCCGCGACGGCGAATCAGTCGTCGTTGGCTGCCGTGGACTGCTGGGCGCGCATCCGGGCGATGGCATCGGCGTCGAACTTGCCGTCGTCGTCGGCGGAGATCCAGGCGTAGTCGACCTGCTTGCCGTCCACCTCTGCGAACCTGGGCCGCCACTCGGGGGTGCGGGTCCACAGAAAGGCGCCGCCCCACAGGGTGGCTGCTTCTGCGGCGATGAAGCCGAGGGCGCCCGACAGCACCGCCTGGGCCACACCGCCAAGCTGCTCGGTGAGGAGCAGTGCCTGGAGGGCCTCTCGCGCACCTTCACCTGCGATGGTGGGGCTGAAGAGGGTGCCGAGGATCTGGATGGTGGAGCCGAAGGTGATCGGCCAGAACTCGGCCGTGGTGACGCCAATCGCCAAGGCCGTGAAGAAGTAGACCGCAGCGGTGGTGAAGTGGGTGATGAACTTCGCCGTGAGGGCCGTGAACAGAAGGCCAAGCTTGCCGCGGTATGCGCCGACGGCCTCGCGGAACTGGCGCAAGATGCCGAGCACCTTGTCGCTGACCTTCTTGAGGGGGCCCACCTTGAGGATGTGGCCGGCGACCCACTCGACGGCGTGCATGATGTACTCGATGAGCGTCGGCCACACGAGACCGAGAATGACCACGCCGGAGATGCTGCCCGCGATGCCGGCGATGAGGCCTGCGAGCATGGGGGCGGCATCAGGGCGGCCGGCCTGCTCGACCACGTCGACGATGACCTGGTAGCCGAAGGGCAGCGTGATCAGCATTCCGAGGAAGAGTCCCGTCACCCCGATGAACTTCTCCAGCGACTTGGCGGTGATGACCCGCGGCCACTGGTTGGAGTAGCGACCCGCCTCGTACAGCGTGTAGCCGTCGAGTCCGAGGGTGCTGGGCAGGAAGGTGCCGATGAACCGCCCGATGAGGAAGGCGGTCATGATCTTCTGCCAGAAGGGGTATCGGATGCCCTGGCCCACCAGCAGCAGGTGCCACGCATAGGCCGAGGTGATGACGCCGATGAACTTCACGCCCATCGCCACGCAGGCGAAGATGATGAAGGTGTTGGTGTCGACCTTGTCGATGTACTCGGCGATGGCGGCGTAGACGGGCAGCGAGCCCTGGCCCTCCACTTCGATGGGGTGGCGCAGCAGCGCCATCATGCCCACGATGGTGAACAGCACCTTGGCGATGCCATCGGGCATCTTGCGCTGGGGGCCCGGCAGGCGCGAGCGACCCGCGAAGTAGAAGACCGCGGACACGAGCAGCAGGCCGATGGCCGCGAAGCCCAGCTTTCCACCCCAAGCCATCATCGACAGCCCGGCGAACGCCGCTGCACCGACCAGAATCAACACCCACGCCATCTTGCGCCTCCACCTGACCGCGACCCGCGCCGCGCACATCCGAGGTGGGGCGCTGCTGGTCCGGCCAGCGGCCCTAACCCCACATTTTCAGGCACGGCTACCCGCCAATGGCGGTCATGACCCCCTCAAAATTCGTGCCGCCCTCCAGCATCGCCTCGTGGCCATCGGGTTTGGCGTAGACCATGTCGCGGATGGCCTGCTCCAGCTGGTCGTCGGTAGCGCCGTTGCGCAGGATGTCGCGGAGGGAGGGGGTGTCGTCGTGGGCGAGGCAGGTGCGCAGGTGGCCGTCGCACATCAGGCGAAGGCGGTTGCAGGTGGCGCAGAAGTGCTCGGTAAGCGGGCTGATGAAGCCGACTCCGAGGCCATTTTCAGCGAGCTTCCACCGCTGGGCCGGACCGTCGCTCGTGGTGGCCCCGCCAGCGCGGGTGATGGTGAAGCGGGTGGCCAGCCGCTTGCGGAGCTCGGCGCTCGGGATGGACTTGTGCCACCGGGAGCCGAAGGGCATGTACTCGATGAAGCGCAGCTCGGTGTCGTGTGGCCACCGGGCGAAGTAGTCGACGAGATCGAACAGCTCGTCCTCGTTTTCATCGCGCAGTAGCACGGCGTTGATCTTGACGGGACCGATGCCGGCGGCCCGTGCAGCCTCGATGCCGGCGAGCACCCGATCGAGGTCGCCGCCACGGGTGAGCGACTTGAAGCGGTCGGCCTTGAGGGTGTCCACCGACACGTTGATGCGCCGCAAGCCCGCCTCGGCGAGGGCAGGTGCGAGCTTCGCGAGGGTGTGTCCGTTGGTGGTCATCGCTACGTCGACAATGCCCTCGCACCGGGCGATTCCGGCAATGAGGGACTTGATGTCGGCGCGGACCGTGGGCTCGCCGCCCGTGAGTCGGACCTTGCGGACGCCCATCTGCGCGAAGACGCCGACCAGGCGGGCGATCTCCTCGAATGTGAGGAGGTCTGCCCGTGGGCGCCAGCTCAGGCCTTCCGGCGGCATGCAGTACACACACCGGTAGTTGCACCGGTCGGTGACGCTGATGCGCAGGTAGGTGTGGGTTCGACCGAGGCGGTCGGTGAGCGGCTCGCGGCGCAAGGGACGTCCGTTCAGAGGGAGAGCTTGATGGCGACGCTGCGGGCGACCTGCATGAGGGCGTCTGCACCGGGGCCGTTGTCGAGCACGACCGGCCGTCCCTCGTCGCCGCCCTCTCGCACAGCGCCATCGAGCGGCAGCTGTGCGAGCAGGGGCACGGCGTAGCGCTCGGCGGTCTTCTGGCCACCGCCCTGTCCGAAGGGATGCATGCGCTGGCCGCCAGGAAGGTCGATCCAGCTCATGTTCTCAACGACCCCGAGCACGGGGACGTCGAGCTTGCGGAACATCTCCACGCCACGCACGGCATCCAGCACCGCGACCTCCTGCGGGGTGGTGACGATGACGCTGCCGGAGAGCTCCACGGCCTGGATCATCGTGAGCTGCGCATCGCCGGTGCCGGGCGGAAGGTCGATGACCAGCACATCGAGGGGCTCCCAGGCCACGTCCTGCAAGAACTGGCGCACGACGCCCATCACCATCGGACCGCGCCAGATGATGGGCTGGTCCTTTTCCACCAGAAAGCCGATGGACATGCACTTCACGTTGTAGGACTCCAGCGGCAGGATGCGCCGGTCCTCGTTTGCGAAGGGCTTGCCGTTGACCTTCATCATCGTGGGCAGGCTGGGACCGTAGATGTCGGCGTCCATCAGGCCCACCTTGTGACCCAGTCGCGCGAGGCCCACGGCGAGGTTGGTGGCCACGGTGGACTTGCCCACTCCGCCCTTGCCCGAGGCCACCGCGACGATGTGACGGACACCCTTGAGGGGCTTTTTCTGGACGGGACCGCCGTGGGCCTGCATCCCGGGACCGGACATGCCCGGAATGGGGTCCTTCTTCTTGGCGGCGCCATGGTTGTGGTCGTGGCCGTGGGAGTGGCTGTGACCGTGGTTGTCGGAGCGCTGCGGAGCTGCGCTGGCGGGTGCGCCGATGGCCTGGTCGATGACCACCTTGCCCTTCCAGCCCACCGCCTCGAGCTGGCGCTCCAGGTTGGCCGTCATCTTGTCCCGGTCCGCCTGGGAATGCTCGCGGGTGCTGCGCAGAGTGAAGCGCAGGGTGTCGTCGTCGAGCAGGCGGGCGTCGGTGATGAGGCCGGCGAGCCAGACACTGCGACCGCTGCGGGGATCCCGCACGCGGGTGGCCGCGGGCTCGAGGATGGCGTGGGCGGGATTGGCGGGACCAGACATCGACTTTCCGGGGGACGAGGGGCCCCCCGGGCTAACCCACCTGTTGCGCGATGCGGGCAACAGCGTGGTGCCGAGGCGTCAGCGTTGGGACCACCGCAGCGCCAGGGTGGCCAGCGCCTGAGATGGGCTGCCCTGCACCACCTCCCGGTTGCCGTCCCACGCGATGACCCGCTTGCCGCGCTGGAGGTAGACCGTGCGTCCTTCGACGGCGAACAGGTCGCCGCCCTCGTCGGTGGCACGTCCGGCGCGCTGCTCGCAGACTGGCCTCGACAGCAGATCTGCGGCGGGCGTCCAGGCGCCGAGGGTGGTGCAGGTGCCCGTGGGCGAGGGATGACGGTGCAGCGCCAGGATCTCGAGCACATCGTCTCCGTCGATGTTCTGTCCCACGCCCACGCTCAGCACCTTGGCGTCGGCGCGGCGCAGATCTGGAAACCCGCACACCAGTCGCTCCCGGCCATCCGATGCCCGGGCCACGCGGCGCTCCCCGGCAGACTCCACCACCTGGCGCACGGGGGCGAAGCGGCCGAGCAGGTCGGGAAGGTCACCCCAGCGGGTGTCGTCGAGGGTCCAGCCCAGGGCGTCGAGCGCGGCCTTCCAGGGGCCTTGACGCTCCTCTGGCGCCGATGCGGACTCCGGAGCACCCGCGGCCAGTCCAACCGTGCCGACCCGTCGCAGCGGCGGCTCATCTGCGACCACCTCCACCTCGGCCGACTCGAGCTCCACTGTTGGGCGCTCGAGCACGGGGACCGACAGGCGAGAGGCCCCCGAGACGTCGGCGAGCACCCCGAGGGCAGCATCGCGCACCAGGGCATCGTCGGGCGCGACCACCACGAGGCAGCCTCCCTCTACGGCGCCATCCACCGCGATGAGGGCTGCGCTGGGATGGCCCTGGTCATGAAGGCGCCGACGCACGGCCTCCCCGATGCCCGGGCGATGGCGGGGCAGCTCACGGACCCACGCTCGCCACTGTGTAGGCGGGCAGAAGGCGTCTCCACCGATGGCGAGGACGGCGGCCTGGGGTGCATCTGCGACGGCGTCGGCCAGGGCATCGGCTTGTGGGGCGCAGGTGCGAAGGGGTCCAGCGCCGGACTCTTCAGCGGCGTAGAGGACGAGAATCGACTCGGTCATGGGGACTCCCCCGGGAGACTGGGGGCGCATGCTACCGCCCGCGCGTCCTGCGCTGGGTCCACTCGGCGACATCCTCGGGGCTGTCGAGGTCACGCACGATGTCCGCGTGGACAGGGATCCGGGCGATGGGGACTGGCGCGGTGGTCCACAGACGGCGCACGGAGCGGCCGTCCTTGGCGAAGGCGTGCACGCGGTCGAGCCACGACACCGGCATGTGCGCGAACAAGGGCTGCAGGCGCTCGGACGTCTCCCCCACAGCGGGCGCAGAGGTGCCTGCGAGGCGCATGACCGTGTCCACGTCGAGGTCGGGCAGATCGCAGGGAGCGAGGAGTGCGGAGCGGGCGCCGAGGCCTGCGGCGTGTCGGAGTGCGGCCACCACACCCCACAGCGGGTGATGGTCGACGCCGCGCGGGTCGGGAACCACGGGCAGTCCCAGCTGTTGCAGGCCGGCTTGACGCCCCACCACACTCACGGGTCCACAGCCCGCATCGGCCATCACGGCGGCGACCTGGGCAGCCATGGGCAGCGCCCGTCCATCGAGCCGAAGCGCGGCCTTGTCTTGTCCCATCCGGCGGCTGAGTCCACCGGCAAGCACATAGGCGGGTAGCTTCAAGATGACGTCTACTTGCGGATCTTGAGCTTCTGGCCAGGGTAGATCTTCGACGACGACAGGTTGTTCCAGCTCCGGAGCTCGGAGACGGTGCAGCCGTTGCGTTTGGCGATGAGGCCCAGGTTGTCGCCCTTGCGCACGGTGTAGGTCGCCCAGGAGATGGACTTGTCGTAGATGGTGAGCTTCTGCCCCACGTAGACCTTGTTGGCGTTCTTGATGCCGTTCCAGCGCATGACGTCGGACGTCTTCACCCCGTAGCGGGACGCGATGGTGCTGAGCGCCTCCCCCTTGCGCACCACATGGGTGACCTTGCGGGACTTGGGCTTGGGCTTGGCGGCGCCCTTCGAAGAGGCCAGTGCCTTCGGCTTGACGGAGGACTTCGCTGCGACGGCTGCGGCGGCGCCGTGCGTGGGGATGACCAGCTCCATGCCCACGTAGATGCGGTTGGCGTTCTTGATGTGATTGACGCGCTGGACGTCGCTCACGGTGACGCCGTAGCGCTTGGCGATGGTGCCGAGGGTCTCGCCCTTGCGGACACGGTGCTGGGCGTAGCTGAGGCGCTGGCTCGGCGGGACCTTGTCGAGTGCGGCCAGGAACTTGCGCCCGTTGTCCTTGGGAACCCGCAGGGTGTGGGTCTTTCCGTCGGGGGGCACCGAGAAGCGCAGCAGGTGCGGGTTCAGGGCGTGGAACTCGTCGACTGAGATGTTGGCGCACTTCGCCAGCACGTCGATGCCGATGGAGGGCCCGACCTCGACAGTGTCGTACTCGAGGGGTGCCTGGAAGTCGATGTCGGTGAAGCCGTATCGCTCGGGGTAGTGGCCGATGATGGCCGCGGCCACGAGCTTGGGCACGTAGTTGTCGGTCTCGGCGGGGAATGCGTTCTTCTCGACGAGCTCGTAGAAGTCCTTGGTGCCGTGGTTGCGCAGTGCGCGGGACACGCGGCCGGGGCCGCCGTTGTAGGCCGCCCAGGCGAGGTACCAGTGGCCGAACTTCTTGTTGAGGTGGTCGAGGAACTTGATGGCGGTGTCGGTGGCCATCTCGGGGTCGCGGCGCTCATCGACCCACCAGTCCACCCGCAGGCCCCACTCGCGGGCGGTGGGCGTGATGAACTGCCACAGACCCACGGCAGCGGCGCTCGAGTAGGCGTGTGTGGCGTAGCCGCTCTCGATCATGCTGAGGTAGACGAGGTCGCGCGGGAGACCGGCCGCTTCGAGCTTCTCGTACATCATCGGCCGGTACTTCGAGCTCCGCCCCATCCACTTCGTGTAGTACTTGCGGCCGCGGCCCGTGAAGTACTTCATCCACCGGATGACGTCGTCGTTCACGACAATCGGAATGTCGAAGTCGTTGGGGTCGATCTCGTCGAGGTGGAGCGGGTCGACCGACAGCACGCCGACGGGGTCGATGTAGAAGCGCGGCGGCGGCGCGTGGGCGTTGGCGAGGTCCTCCATGAAGCGGGCCTCGGCCTGGCGTTCGGCCGCCAGCTCCTCGCTTGCGGGGACGGCATCCCCGGTGGGCACAGCGCCTTCGATGCCCTCGATGTAGTCCCACAGCGAGCCTTCGGGGGGGACGATGGCCGGTGCTGCACCGGGTGCCACACGGCCGTCGGCGTCGGGCGTGCGCTGGCGGGCGGCATCTGCAGTGCTCGGGGCGCCCAGTGCGGGAAGGGCGACGGCGAGGAGGAGAGGCAGGAGGGGACGCATGGCGGCTCCGAGTGGTGCCGGGGAGGAGGGGACCTGGAGGCGGTGTGCCTGCGGGTCGGCGACCGGCAGGGAAGTCTTGACGCTCCAACGTCCAAGGTTGGAATAGCATGAAAGGTGGGACGGCGGCCAGCCCGTGGAACACCCAAATCCACAGACGACCCTCGGGGAAGCTCAGAGGCGCAGCATCCGGGCGCGGGCGAGCGGGTCGGGATGGCGGAAGATGTCCGAGATGACCGCCCAGCTGTGTGCTCCGGACTGGCGCACCCGCGGAAGGCTGGCCAGCCCGATGCCGCCGATGGCGACCACCGGCACCCGGGCCCGCGCCACAGCCTCGGTGAGCAGTGCAACCCCACGGGCATCTCCGGCTCCGGCCTTCGTGGAGGTGGTGAAGACGGGCCCGAAGCCGATGTAGTCGGCGGCGGACTCGACCGCGTCGACCTGGGCGAGGTCGTGGGTGCTCCGTCCGAGCAGAGCGCGCTTGCCCAGGCGTTGCCGGGCGACCTGCAACGAGCCGTCGGTCTGGCCGAGGTGCAGTCCGCCCACCCCTGCCCAGGCCGCCGCTTCGAGGTCGTCGTTCATCACGAGGCACACCCCTTCGCCGAGCTGTTCCACGAGCTTTCGGGCGCAGTCGGCCCGCTCGCCGGTCGTCCAGGCCTTGGCCCTGAGCTGGATCACCCGGCAGCCCGCATCGGCCAGGAGCATCGCCAGCTCCATCGGGGGCCCGAAGGCGGCATCCGCGATGCCATACAGGCCGCGGGGGAGGGGACGTTCAGTCGGCATGGCGGGCTCGGTGGAGGGCCTGGTGGATGCGCCGCCCCTTGGCGAGGGTCTCGTGCCACTCGGCGAGGGGGTCGGAGTCGGCGACGATGCCGGCGCCGAGGTGAAAGCGGGCAGCCTGGGGGGTGTTGGTGATGGTGCGGATGGCCACGTTCAGGCTGGCTTCGCCGGTGGGCGCGAACCAGCCGATGGCGCCGGTGTAGACCCCCCGGGGACCCGGCTCCCGCTGGTGGATGAGCGACATGGCGCGCACCTTGGGCGCACCGGTGACGCTTCCGGGGGGGAATGCGGCTGCCACGGCGTCGATGGCGTCGTGGTCGGGGCTCAGGTGGGCCCGCACCCGCTGCTCGGCGTGCAGGAGGTCGCCGCACTCCCGGAGCTGTCGGGCGCTGGCCTGCACGCCTCCCCAGGGCGCCACGCGTCCGAGGTCGTTGCGCACGAGGTCGACAATCATGGTGAGCTCGGCCCGCTCCTTCTCGCTGCCTTCGAGGTGTCGGCGTCCCTCTGCGCCCGAGGCGAGGGGGACGGTGCCCTTGATGGGCCAGGACTCCACCGAGCCGTCGGCGCCGACGTCGAGAAAGGTCTCGGGGCTGTTGCTCAAGATGGCGTGACTGTCATCGAGTTCGATGAATGCGCCCCGGCGGGCGGGGTTGGCGGATCTGAGGTCGAGCCAGGTGCCCAGGGGGTCACGAAGCGGCGGGACGCTCGCCTCCCACGACAGGTTGACCTGGTAGACCTCGCCGTCATGGATGGCCTCCAGCGCGTGGCGGACGGCGGAGATGTAGCGCTGGGACGGACCCGTGAGCGGTGGCGGTGCGGTCGAGGCCGGCGGACTCCGGACGGGGGGGGCGGCGGGACCCTGCACCGCGGCCCATTGGGCGCGAAAGTGGTCTGTGCCTTCAACGGTCCAGGTGCCACTGACATGATCGAGCCATGCCTGACCTTGGGTCGGCCGGAGCCAGATGTCTGGCAGGGGACGCGCCGCCACCGGCGACGGCATGCGTTCGCACCACCGCCCGGCTTCATAGCCGAGAAAGCCCGCGAGGAGACCGCCTTGAGGCAGGACACGCAGCCGTTGGCGACACGTCTGCTGCCAGTCTGCCGTGGGGGTGAGGGGCGGCTCGGACCCCCAGCTCACGCAGGTTCGGCCTCGCCAGGCTCCGTCGAGAGTGCGCTCCACATCGTGGTCGAAGACCATCAGGCCGCCGAGTCGGGACTGGATCCGGCGCAGGAGCTCGGGCAGGGCAGGGGAATGGCGAGATGGCATGGGCCTGGCTCGTCGGCGGTGCCGGCTGCGCCTATCGCGTGACGCCACCCTTTCGGATGCGGGGCTCCGCGTAGACAGCTTGGGGCCTCTGCGGTAAGCGTCGTGGCCATGCGCGTGCTTGTCGTCGATCCAGATACCGGCCTCCTGGGCCACGTCCGTCGGGGCCTCGAGGTCGCCGGTCACCAGGTGCGCGTGGCCGCCTCGGCGGAGGCCTTCGACATCGCACTGTCTGCGGGTGGCATCGATCTGGTGTTGCTCGACGTCGACCTCGCGGTCGCAGCCAGGCCGGTGAGCGAGCGCCTGCGCGCAGCCGGCACCCACGTCGTGTTGTCCACCTCACGCAGCGACGGCGACCCCGGCGTCCAGCGACTGCGCGCGTGGTTCGGAAAGGCAGGCTTTCTGCGCAAGCCCTTCTCCGTGCTGGATCTGCCCTACCTGCTGGCCGATGCAGTCCAACGGGGGCAGGCCCCTCCCCGCGCAAGTGGTGGAGAGTTCCTCGGACGCCTCGTGGCCCGGGGGGCAGACGGCCCGGCCAGAGCCAGCCGGCCTCCGGTGTCGCGTGCCAACCGCAGCCTGGTGCCCCGCAGTGGAGGGCCTGTGGTCTTCCCGGTGGCCGAGCGGCTGGCGAACGTGTGGGCGGAGCGCTTCACGGGTGTGTTGCATGTGCAGGCGCAGCAGGCGGCCATCGGGCGGCCGGTGCAGTTCAAGAACGGCGGTCTGGTCGACCCCCGCGATGTCTCCATCATCGAGGTGGCCCTTCGTGGCGCTGAGCTGCGCTTCGCGGTGGAGCCCGTTCCCGCCTCCGAAGGCGACCGGGCGTCCTTGTTCCAGGCACTCTGGGCGGCTGTCTACTCTCCGCGAGAAGCCCGCTTTGGCGAGGTCCATGCCTTCGAGGCGCTCGACATCGGCAACCGCAGCACACTCGACGAGCTGCTGTCGCTGGTGTCCGATGCCACCCGCCGGGTGCTGCAGTCTGCCGACGGCGCACGGGCCCTCGGCGAAGTCATCGTCCACGCGCTGACCACGCCGGCGGAGGTCTCGGGAGAGCTGCAGGCCTTGCATCGCCTCGGCCTGGTCCGGCTCGCACCTCCATCGGTCGGCCCCCGCAACCGCCGGCGCACCCGGCGCACCGACGCTGCGGGCGATTCGCGGCCCCCCACCTCGAGCAGCCGGCGCACCAGCGCCAGAAAGCCGAAGAAGACCCGTTCGAGCTCCCGGCGCACCTCCGCGTCCTTCGCCGACCGTCCCACCTCTTCCGGCGGCAGCTCGGGTCGTCGCTCCGGGCGCGCCAGGGTGGCCGAGCGCATGCGTCGAGCGGGTCGCAGCGATGCGGTCCACAAGCGCCTGGAGATGGAGATCAACCGGCTCACCGGTGCCACGCCGGCCGAGGTGTTGGGCGTCCCCCACGACGCCGCCACGGCCCTCGTTCGCCAGGTCAGCCAGCGCATGCTCGACCGCTACCAGCAGATCGCCGAGGAGGAGTCCTACCCCGAAGCCACCCGAGCCCTTGCGGCGAAGCTGGTGGAGCGGGTGAGCGAGGCACGCGCAGCCTGGGGACACAGCACGAAGCGGGCCGCCGCCGACCCCACGACCGCCCGCGAGCAGGTCATGCTGGAGCAGGCCAAGGTGCTGCTGGAGGCCCACGCATTTGCCCGCGCCGACCGCGTTCTCGTGAAGGCCCGCGAGCTGGCGATGGCCAATCCCGGCATCCTCGCCGCCCTGGGCTGGGCCCGCTTCCACAACCCCGAGAAGCAGAAGGGAGAGCGGGAGGAGGAAGGCCGCGACTACCTGCTTCTCGCCGAGCAGTTCGACCCCCGCGACACCGAGGTGCTGTGGCAGGTCGCCCAGGTGCTCGACAAGATGGGCAACGTCGACGGGGCCCGGGCCCGGGCGGACCGCATAGTGTCCATCGACCCCTCCGACAAGGCAGCCGCTGCGATGGCGAGGCGCCTGGCGCCAGACGAGTCCGAGGACTGACGCAGAGCCGGGCAGTCACCAGCAGACCGCTCGACCCACCCCCCAGACGCGACCCCCCGCGCACGGCGACCGTGGCGGGGGAATGGGGAGGGCTTCGGCGACCTCAGTCGTCGATGTAGCCGATCTCGGGCAGCTCGTCGTGGGGCGGCTCGTCGAACTCCGGCTCGGGCGGCGGGAAGTCGTCGTCGAACTGGCCCTGGTCGTCGGGCGGCGGGGGAGGACCGTCGAAGTCGTCGGGCGGACCGAAGCGCGGCCGGCGGCCGGGACCTCCGTCGAAGCCTTCCTCGATGTCGATGTCGGGCGGGTCCTCGAAGCGGTCTTCGGGCCCTCCGGCGGGCGGACGTTCATCCCGCAGGCGGTTGCGGCGTTCCTCCAGGCGCTTGCGACGCTCTTCGCGGCGGCGCTTGGCATCCTCGGAGCGGCGGTCTCGGTCCTTGGGTCCCCGGGCGTCGCGGTCGCGGTCTCGGTCGGCCGAGGGGCGGGCAGGGCGGGCGGACTTTCCGCGCACCTTGGAGCGGTCCTCGCGGCAGATGGGGTTGCCCCAGGTGCCGGTGCACATCATGTGGAAGGTGCCGTCTTCGGTGCGGGACTTCTTCAGCATGGGCAGCATCGCCGCCATGCGGTCGAGTTCCTCGGCGAGTGTGAAGGTGAGCTCCAGCCGCAGCCGCCACCGGTCTGGATCGGAGTTCGACATGTTGACGTTGCCATCGATGGTGAGGTCGATGAGGTCGGACTCGAAGCGTCCGCGCTGCACCTTCGCCTTCTTGCCGTCCATCTCCAGCTCGAGCACGGCCTCGGAGAACTCGGCGGCCATGAGGTCCATCCCCATCACCGAGCTGCTGTCGATGACGAAGTCGTCGATCTCGATGAGGATCTCGCCTGCATTCGGGGGGGAGTCCTTGCCGCGCTCGGTGGCAATCTCGAGGTCGGCATCGATGCGCAGCATGCCGCGGGCGTCGATGCTCCACTCGTCGCCCTCCAAGGGCACACGGGTGAGGTCGAGCCCGTCGGTGTGCACCTGGATGAGCCGGTGGGTGTCGGACTCTCCGAACTGTCCCTCGAGCTCCCCGCCCCACACCTCGGCTGCGAACTGCACGATGCGCTCGCCCTGGATGAGGGGAAGGAGCGCGAGCCGGGCGCTGAGGCTGTCCGCGCGGAACATCGGACTTCCGGCGGGCGGCGGGGCATCATCGAGGGAGCGGCGGCGCCGAGGCTGTTCGACGCTCAGCAGGGTGGCATCGGAGAAGGTGACGCCACCGGGCATCCACCAGCTCGCGTCGGATGCCTCGAGGGCGTAGGACCCGCCGCTGCTCTCCTGGATCTCCCACTGCACCCGCTCGATGACGGCCTCGCTGGGAAAGTGGACGTGCATGGCCACGGTGAACACCACCATGCCGAGCACGCTGGCACCAGCGCCGAGTTGGAGGCGATTGATCATCGCTACTCCTCCGAAGAATCGCCGGCGTCGGCCAGCTTGAAGGAGGAAATGTCCATGTCGACGTCGAGGAAGCTCTCGCCCTTGCGCTGGCGACGGCGGACCTTGAACGCCCGGATGCGGACAGGGAAGTCGGACAGCTCGATCTCGGTGAGAATGCGGGCCAGCTCGGTCTGATCGAGGCGGGACAGCTTCACGGTGTACACGCTCTCCACGAGAACGCCGTCGTCGGCTTCGGTCTTTTGCCGCACACTGTCGAGCTTCTCACGGATGCCGACCTTCTCGGCAGCCTTCTCGATGAAGCTGGACACGTTGGTGGCCCCGTGGCGGCTGAGCTGCTCGGACAGCTTTTCGACCTCGGCCTCGGCAGCGGCATGCTCGGCGGCCATGACCTTGATCTGCTGCAATGAGTGCTCGCGGTCGGCGACTCGGCTCTCCAGATCGCTGATGCTGCCGCGCATCCACCAGATGCTGCCGAACACGATGCCGACCATGGCGAACAGCACGAGGCCGATGAACATCGACCGGTCACGCGGCTTCATGTCCGCGAGGGCGTCCTGAATCTGGTCTTGGAGGGCCGCGATGCGTTGAGTGATGGCAGACATCAGCCTTCCTCGGTTTCGTCGGCGTCAAGGGGGATGGTCACCGAGAAGCGAATGCTCTCCTTGACCTTCTTCTCATCGCCTTTTCGGGCGTCCTTGAAGCGCGGGTATTCTTGGAGCGACGCCTCGATCTTGGCGGCGTCGTCGAAGCCGTCGGTCTCCGCCTTGATCTGCACGGTGCCGTCGCTGATCTGGAGCTCCCGCACATCGATGCGGGCGTCGGTATGCTTGGGCACGTTGTCCGCGATGGCTTCCCAGAGCGTGAGAATGGGCGGGTCGTCGGGCATGATGGCTGCAATGGCCTCCTGCCGCGCCGTGGTCTCCGCGGTCTTCTCCAGCATGATGGCCTGGGCCATGTTGGGGTCGGCGACCTTGTCGGGGTTCACGTCGGGGAAGGCGGCCACCACGGTGTCGGCCATGGCAGCCTCGACGCGGGCCATCTCGGCGTTCAAGGCGGCGGTCTTGTAGGCGAAGAAGCCCACACCGGCGATGAGCAGGGCGGTGGCGGCGAGCGCGCTGTAGCGGAGGATGTTGCCGATGGCCGCAAGGTTGCCCCGGTAGGCGAATGCGTCGACGCGAAGGTCGAGCAGGCGGGTCTTCTCGGCTACGCGGCTCACGGAGGCATGGGCCAGCGCGTAGGCGGCATCCACCGGCGTGCCGTCCTCCGAGCTGTCGATGTAGACCCGGCGCACGGGCACGCCGAGCACCTCGGTGAGCAGGCTGCGCATGCCGAGCATCCGCGCGCCGCCGCCGGAGATGAGCAGGCCAGCGACCTCGACCCCGTGCTTGTCTTCAAGGGCGATGAGGGACGCCCGAAGCTCGGTGAGCAGAGGCACGAAGGCGTCCTTCACGATGGCGGCCACATCATCGATGGGCGCGGCCATCTCCACCTTTGGCAGCTCAGCGGCGGTGGTCTCGTCGTCCCAGCCGCTGGCGGACATGTCGGTCTCGGTGGGCTCCGCGTCGAGCCACTCGGCCTCCACGAGGCCAATCTCGCCCGTCGCCGCCTCTTCTCCGAGTCCGACGCGGTGCTTCTGGGCCTGGGCGTTTTCGAAGTCCACGCCCAGGGCCTTGGCCAACGCCAGGGTGAGGTCCCGTCCCCCCCTGGACAGCGCCCGCATGTCCACCACCTGACCGTCGATGCACAAGGTCATCAGGGTGCGGGTGTGTCCGAAGTCCACCGCCACCTGCACGCCTTCCGTGGCGAAGGCACCGAGCAGGTCGGCGTCGACAGTGAGCGTCTTGGGGTCGATGTTGCGCTCGCCCAGCACCTCGAGAAGGTCGGACACCCGCTGCTGGGGCGCCATGCCACACAGCACGAGAGAGCCCACGCCGGTGTCGTCGAGGATGCGGTGGGTGAGCAGCATCTCATCGAGATCGAAGGGGACCTGGTTCTCCACTTCGAAGGGGAGCGCCTGCTGGACCTTTTCGCGGTCGTTGAACGGCAGCTCGATGCGCCTCACCGACGCCTGCTCGGTCGGGAAGCCGAGGACGAAGGTGTCGCTTGCATGCCGCTCGTGGTTGGCCAGCAGGCCGTCGAGGGCCGCAAGCCGGGTGACGATGTCGGACGGCGCCTCGAGGTCCTGGGCCACGAGGGCTTGTTCGTAGCCCTCGAGGTTCATGCGACCAAACGAGCCCTCCCACACGGAGAGGCGCACAGTGTGGTGGCCCAGGTCGATGCCGTAGATGCGTGCCATGTCGACTCCGATTCAGCGCACGCGCCAATAGACGAGGCTGCCTTCGCGGGCGTTGCCGGTGAAGTCCATGACCGCTTCGATCGTGACTTCACTCGTGCCCACGAGGCCGGTGGAGGTGATGGTGAAGGTCTGGGACTTGGTGATGAGCTTGTCGGAGATGCAGGACTGGTTCACCGGAAAGCCGGCGACGTTCACCATGTCCTTTGCCAGGTCTTCTGGCTTGTCCCACATCGGTCCCAGGGGGTAGTGCGACTCGAGCTGGGCGAGACCGCGGTCGATCTGCGCCGGCTGGAGCGGGGTGCCGCCCTCGATGCACATGTTGACGAGCGCGAGGATGAACTCGTCGGGCATCGAGTTCATGTTGATCTTGGCGGCGGGGTCGCCGTAGACCGTGAGCTTGTCGCAGTACTTGTCGCAGACCTCGCCCTCCCAGCCCGCGACGATGCGAATCTCCTCGACACTGTCGAAGGGGGCGTTCTTTGTGAGGTAGGGCGGGTCGAGGGTGTTGTAGAGGGTGTCTTCGTAGCCGCCGCGTCCGCCGCTGCGCACGGTGTCCTGGTCGACCCAGTCCTTGAGGTTGCCGATGAGCTCCCAGGGGTCGAGGTTGCGCTGGCGGAACCACTGGAGGTCTTCCTGGCTGCTCATCATGGCGTACAGGAACTGGCCGGTGGGCGACTCCTGCGCGGTGGTGACGGTCTCGGCGGCGAAGGCGTTGAGGTTGACCTTGCTCTCGTGGTCGGTGATCTCGCTGTTGAAGTCGCCCTCGAAGTCGAGGAAGTCGCGGTCGTCGAAGAAGCCCGGCTCCGACATGGCCTCGTCGTCTTCGTAGCGGCCCGTCTTCTTGAACTCGTCGAGCGTCTCCTGGTCCACGTCGTCGATGTCGCCGCCTGCACCCAGCAGCATGCGCAGCAAGCCGGTGTTCATGTTCGCCACAAAGGGGGTCTGCCAGAACTCCACCGAGCCGCCGCCCGTCAACATGTCGAGGCCCTGCTGGATGGTGGGGTTGTTCGAGATCTCCTTGTTGGCGAGAAGAATGAGCCGGTGCATGTTCACGCCAGAACGAGCCAGCCAGTAGGCCTTGACCCGGTCGCGTTCGTGGACGGCCACCATGAACTGCACCCGCGAGGCGTAGACCAGCTCGGTGACCAGCACCGTGATGACCATCAGGGCCGAGATGACCACGAGGATGGCGATGCCGCGACGGTCGGAGCGCAAGCCCCGAAGGGTGCGCTTGCGGGTGAGCTCCGCCCAGAGCCACTTCGCCCCACTGGCGACCCGGCCCATCATCGGAAGCCGCCCGGGTTGAAGCGCTCGTTGCTGCCGCCGGCAGTGGCACTCTTCTGCAGGGCGTCGGCGGTCTCGATGACGATGGTGGACACGAAGGAGCGCTCCACCAGGGTGTCGTCGTCCTGCGGGTCTTCGGCCACGAGGGTGAGCACCACCTCCACCGCACGGGGCAGTCGGTTGGGGGTCTCGGCGCCCTGGGTGTCCCACTCGTCCTGCCATTCGCCGTTGGTGGGGTCGAGGTACCGCAGGTCGAAGCGCTTCACGCTGCGGGCGAGCGGCATGATGGCGCCGTCTTTGTCGGGCAGGTGGTCGATGCGCTGGGACTCGCGGTGCAGCAGGGCAGAGCGGCCACGGTGCTCTGGATCGGACTCGCACCACAGCGTGATCTCGGTCTGGTCGCTCTCACGGGAGCCGGCCAGCGTGCGGCGGTGGGACCGGGAGGCGAACCACAAGCTGTCGCACTCACCGTCGTCTTTGCCCACGAACACGGTCTTGTAGGAGTTGACGGCCGTGAGGTTGGGCGTGAGGAAGGCGAGCGAGACCTCCCGGCGAATCCGTCCCATCGCGGTGCGGGCGGTGCGGTCGAACTCGTCTTCGAACGCGAGGATGTCGCGCGCGTTGAGCGCACCGGCCAGGGTCTGCCAGGTGAACACCGAGATGACGGCCAGCACGGCCAGCGCGACCATGAGCTCGATGAGGGTGAAGCCGGAGCGGGGGAGGGGACGCATCAGTTGCCCTCCTGCTCGGGGCTCGTGACCACACCGGTGGGATTGATGACGTGGTGGATGATCTCGACCTGGTCTTCACCCTCCTCGTTGTCTCCCCACCACACGCGCACCCGCACCTCGCGCATGAAGCCCGACAGCTCCTCCATCACCATGTCCGGCGAAAAGCCCGGAATCATGGACAGGTCGAGGGCGGAGTCGGGCAGGCCTTCTTCCTGTGCCTGGGTGCCGAGTCCGCCGCCGTCGGCAAGGGTGTCGGCGGTGCCGGAAAGGTCGGTGGGGATGTTGAGCTCGATTCGGCGCACGGTGTACGCCCACTTGAACTCGGAGTAGTCGACGTCGTCGACGTTGATGTCCTCGCCGCGGAACTCCTCTGAGCCGAAGTTCTCGTAGTCGCCGTCCTCTTCGATGTCCTGGGAGGTCCATCCCTCGCGCTCGAGGGTGAGGATGACCTCCTGCATCTTCTCGTCGGCCAGCGTGGTGGCGGTCGCCATCCGTCGCCCGTCGGTGGTCATGAAGACCGCCGAGGTCTGGGACTCCACGAGCACGAGCAAGGTCACGGCGAGAATGCCGATGGCAATGACGACCTCGAGCAGCGTGAAGCCACGCCGGCTGCGGCTCGCGGAGAGATGGCGGGGACGTCGGCTCATTGCAGCTCGGGGCCCTCCTCAGGCAGCCAGGACATGGACTCGTTGGGGTCGACGATGTCGCCGTGGATGCTCACCTCGCCGGTGAGCGGAGAGACCTCGATGGTCCAGCCGTCTTCTTCGTCGTCGGGCGTGATGATGCGCACGACGGTGTGCTCGGCGGTGCCATCGGGAAAGATGTAGGTGTAGGCGATGGCGTCGTCTTCGGGGTCGTCGGGGGGCTCGTCGTTGCCGCGGGCGCCGTCCTCGCCGTACTGGGGGGTCCAGACGTAGTGAATGACTGCGTTGTAGGGCAGAGTCTGCTCGGTGGTGAACATGGGGTCGTCGAGGCCTTCCCAGGTCTGGGCCTTCATGGCCTCCTCTTCGGCCTCCTCGTCGTCGCCACCGAAGCTGAAGCCGCTGAGTCCGCGGAGGTCCTGGGTACCTCCTGCTGCAGCCTCCTTTTCGCGCTCGGTGAAGCGGGCCATGCGCTCCGCCAGCTTCTCCTCGGCCTCCTGACGGGACTCGGGGTCGCCGTAGACCAGCGTGTCCGGGTCGCCCATCTCGACCTTCCAGGTGTTGCGGTCGAGGTTGTAGCGAACCCGAAAGGACACGTTGCGCAGGCGCGCTTCGTCGATGAGCCAGATGTAGGTCTGGGACAGCTCACGGGCCGCCGAGCGCTGTTGAATGTCGAGCACGCCGGCCAGCGTGGGGACCGCAATCAGGGTGAGCACGCCGATGATGGCGATGGCCACGAGGATCTCGATGAGCGTGAGACCCTTCCTGGAGCTTGGACCTGGCAGGACGGCGCGCAATGGACCTACTCGACGTCTTCGTCGCAGGAGGACAGGTCGGCGTTGGCGTCTTCACCGCCCTGCTGGCCATCCTTGCCGTAGCTGATGAGCTCGAATGCCTTGGAGCAGTTGCTTGCGGGCGAGAAGTACTGGAACTCGTTGCCCCAGGCGTCGGTCGGGACCTTGCCATCCACGAAGTACTTGGAGGCGGCCTCGAGACCATCGGACGTGGACGGGTACTTGCCCTTCTTCTTGGCGGCGTACAGAGCGAGGTCGCCCTCGATCTTGCCCATCTGCAGGCGGGTGGCCGAGGTGTTGGCGTCGTCGAGCTGGCCGATGACGTTGACCGCGACGATGGCCATGATGGTGCCGAGAATGGCCATGACGACCATGATCTCGACGAGCGTGAGACCCTTCTCACGGTGGCGCTGGGACAGGCTGCGGGGTGCGGGAGGAAGGCGGGTCATGGCGACTCCTGTGTTGTGCGGGCACCGCTACGAAGACGGACGAATGGGGGAGACGGGTTCAGCAAAAGCACTGCAGTTGGACGACCACGAAGCGGCTCACTTCGCGATGGCCGACATGTTCAGCATGGGAAGGATGAGGGACATGGCGATGAAGGCGACCACGCCGCCGAGCACGACGATGAGCAGCGGCTCGAGCAGGCTCGTGAGGCCCCGGAGGATGTTCTCCACCTGGGCGTCGTAGGAGTCGGCGACCTTGCCGAGCATGGGCTCCAGCTCGCCGGTCTTCTCGCCAATCGAGATCATGTGGGTGACGAGCGGCGGGAACTGGCCCGACGCCTTGAGGGGACCCGCGATGCTCTGGCCCTCGCGGATGTTCTCGCCGACCTTGCCCACCGCCTCGGCGATGATGTCGTTGCCCACGACGGTCTTCACGATGGCGACCGCGGACAGGATGGGCACGCCGGAGTCGAGCAGGGTGGACATCGTGCGGCAGAAGCGGGACACGGCCACCAGGCGGTTGACTCGACCGAAAAGCGGCACCTTCAGCATGAAGGTGTGCCACTTGCGGCGACCCTCGGGGGTCTTCACCCACTTGTAGAAGCCGAAGGCCGCACCGCCGAGCGCCAGGATGACCAGCCACCAGTAGGAGGTCAGGCCGTCGGAGATGGCGAGCAGCACGCGGGTAGGCAGCGGCAGGGCCTCGCCGAAGCTGTCGAAGATGCGCCGCACACGCGGGATGACGAACACGAACATGCCCGCCACGATGAGCACCGACACCGCACCCATGAGCACCGGGTACATCAGTGCGCTCATCACCTCGCCGCGGAGCTTGACCGTGGCCTCGGTGTACTCGGTGAGGCGCTTGAGCACGATGTCGAGGGCGCCCGAGCTCTCCCCGGCGGCCACCATGTTGGTGTAGAGGTCGCTGAACACCCGGGGGTGCTTGCGCATCGCCTTGGCGAGGGCGTCGCCCTGGTTGACGTCTTCGCGGATTTCCACGAGGATGGGCTTGAGCGCGGGGTTCTCGACCTGGTCCACCAGAGCCGACAGCGCCTCCACCATCGGGATGCCCGCGCCGATGAGGGTGGACAGCTGGCTGGTGAGCGCGCTGAGGTCGGCGACGCTGACCCGCTCGGTGAAGCGCGACAGGTCGATCTCGATGTTGAGACCCTTGCCGCGGGTGGCCTTGCCCTTCGCCTGCTCCCACACATCGGTGGGGAAGAGGTTCTGGCGGCGGAGCTTCGAGCGCGCACCCTTGGGCGAGTCCGCGTCGATGACGCCCTTGATGGACTTGCCGGCGGCGTCGAAGCCCTTGTACTCGAAAACGGCCATGGTGGGTGCGGGTGCCTGAGTTGGGGGAGCGGGTCAGGTGGACGGAGTCAGTCGAGAACGATGGCGTCTTCAGAGGTGACGCGGAGGACCTCGTCGACCGAGGTGACGCCTTGGAGAACCTTCACGAGGCCGTCGTCGCGCAGCGTCTTCATGCCGTCGGCGATGGCGATCTTCTTCAGCTCGCTGGCATCGGCGCCGGCGGTGCACTTGGTGCGCAGTCCCTCCGACACGATGAGCAGCTCGTGGATGCCGCAACGGCCGCGGTAGCCCTTGTTCTGGCACTCGGGGCAGCCCACGGCGCGGTGGAACGGACGGCCGGCGACCCACGCCCGCGACAAGCTGAGCTCGTGGAGCTCCTCGTCGGACGGGTGGTAGGCCTGCTTGCAGTCGGGGCACAGGCGGCGCACGAGACGCTGCGCCAGCACGGCAATCAGCGATGACGCCACGAGGAAGGGCTCGATGCCCATGTCGATGATTCGCGTGAAGGCCGACGGGGCATCGTTGGTGTGGATGGTGGTGAACACCAGGTGGCCCGTGAGCGAGGCCTGGATGGCGTTCTCGGCCGTCTCCTTGTCGCGGGTCTCACCGACCAGGATGATGTCGGGGTCCTGGCGGAGGTGGGCGCGGAGGACGCTCGCGAAGGTGAGGTCGATCTTGGCGTTCACCTGTGTCTGGCCGATGCCGCGCAGCTCGTACTCGACCGGGTTTTCGATGGTGAGGATGTTCTTGTCGGGCGAGTTGATCTCCGACAAGGCCGAGTACAGCGTGGTCGTCTTGCCCGAGCCCGTGGGACCGCACACCAGGATGATGCCGTGCGGCTGTCGGATGAGCTTGCGGAAGTGCCGCATCACCGTCTCGCTCATGCCGGTGCCTTCGAGGGCGAACACGCTGCCCTTCTCCAGCAGACGCATGACGACGCGCTCGCCGTGCTGCACGGGCATGGTGGACACACGCACGTCGATCTCACGGCCCGCCATTCGGGTGCGGATGCGGCCGTCCTGGGGAATGCGCTTCTCGGCGATGTTCAGCCCGCTCATGATCTTGATGCGGCTGATGATGGACGCCTGCAGGCGCGGCGGCGGCTTGACCACCTCGGTGAGCACGCCGTCGGTGCGGAAGCGCACCACCAGCTCCTTGTCGAAGGGCTCGATGTGGATGTCGCTCGCGCGGTCCTTGATGGCCTGCGTGAACAGCGAGTTCACGAAGCGGATGATGGGTGCCTGGTTGGGGTCGTCGAGCAGGTCGCCGTCGTCGAGCAGCTCGAGGGCGTCGTCGTCGTCCTTTCCGGTCTCCTCGGCCACGCCTTCGAGGACTGCGCTGGCGGTCTGGCTGGCACGGTCGAAGGCGAGGTTGGCGAACTTGCGCAGGCGCTCTGGACCCACCACGAAGGCCTGGATGTTGCGTGCAAAGAGCACGCGGAGGTCGTCGACCGCGTCGAGTGATGCAGGCCCTGCGATGGCCACGACGATGTCGCCGTCCTCCTCGACCTCCCAGAGGGGGAGGATGCCTTGCTCGCGGGCGAGGCCGAGGCTGATCTTGCGGACGAGGTTGACGTCGATCTGCTCGGGGTCGATGTCGTCGAGCCAAGGCAGGCCCATGCTCTCGGCGACCGTCTGGGCCACGAGCGTCGGGTCGGCGCCATCTGTGCGGCTCACCTGCTCCACGAGGGTGCCTTCACCGGCCTCCACTTGGGTGCGGGCCCGCTCGATGACGGCAGGAGCCACACCTCGGGCGATGAGGAGCTGGTCGATGGGTTCGCGGCGGATGCCCATGAACGCTCCAGACGCAGGACGGTGAGTCGGCGACTCAGGGGGTGGGGGCGGTGTCGTCGGCGGGGGGGGCGTCGTCGTGCACGCCTTCGATGATGCGCTCCTTGGGA
>ENA-OWNT01000821-OWNT01000821.1-seawater-metagenome-genome-assembly--contig:-NODE-821-length-54261-cov-6.831113_pt1 | contig 54261 bp, 52 predicted proteins | sample MGYA00238136_ERZ651165 | MGnify/ENA primary metagenome ERZ651165 (study PRJEB26861, sample SAMN08777766) | seawater metagenome | isolation source: coastal seawater | place: USA: Florida | collected... | reverse complement strand
GCTTCGTTACAGGGGATGCCATCTGCATTGGTATCCAGAGCAAAGTTCCCTGAATTCAAACAGGCACAGGCTTCATCACAGGTGAATAGCATAGCGCAGGTGAATGTTATGTTCGGGCAAATGACTCCCCCGGCACTACATGCTGAACTGACCACAGGCGACATATATTCCGGCATGGTTTCCGGTGGTAAGACCCATTCAACCCAACCGGGAATGTCGGTGCGCTGGAAAATTCCGAATTCATAGCGAATCAGATACCAGCCAGCATCCCATTCCAGTTGACTATCGCATTTGCCTTCGAGTGTGCCGCCTTCGTAACAGGCATTGGCGCGTTCATTGACTGCGGGGTCGTTCGGTTCGCCCCGGTCATCGAATCCTCCGGCAAGCACCAGAATACTGCTGATGAGCAAGACAATCAGAACAATAAAACTAATCAGAGCAGATTTTTTCAGCATGGTGAGCATCTCTCTTTATGTAATTTATCTGTGTGTAGGGGTTTGGCGCGCCAAACCCCTACGAATACAATATTTTATTTCTAATGACTTTCCAGTTTTCACATTAATAAACTCTATATTAGAAATACCACATTTCGTTTAAATTGACATCAACAACAGGCTATGAATTGCAAATGCGAAAGATAGGCATTCATGATACTATGAAAGCAGTCAATGATAAGGGATGAGCAATCACATGGCATTTGAAAAACTGAAATCCGAACAGGGCATACACATTGACGATTTTATCCGTCTTTATCATGATGCACCGTTTGAGCTTATCGACGGGGAAAGGATACCTGTCGTGCCGGGTGTTGCCAGTCATATTACGACGATTCGCGCTATTGTGCGGATTCTGGATGCTTACATCATCACTAATAAATTAGGACAGGTATTCAGCGAAGCGCCATTTGTGCTGGAATTCAAACCGGATCGGATCAAAAGGTCGCGTGTACCGGATGTGATGTTTTTTTCTGAGAAACGATTCAATCGCTATATTGCTGACACTGCTGAATGGAAATCCCGCCCGTTTATCCTTGTGCCAGACCTCGCTGTCGAAGTGGTTTCCCCGAATGACAGGTATAGCGACGTGACGAAAAAGGCAGAGCAGTATCTCAAAGATGGGGTGCAGTTGGTCTGGATTGTTGACCCGCAGCAAGAACAGGTGATTGTCTATCAGCAGGGTAAAAATGTGCTGCAAAAGCTGGAAAAAGACGATTCTGTTTCCGGTTATGATGTGATTCCGAAATTTGAGGCGAAGGTCAGCCGCTTTTTTGAGTTGTAATGCAATGAACAGCATCGAATAAATTCGACGGCTGCACAAAACACATTCGATCAATCGAATTCTATTATGAATAGTCTCTAGTACAATATTTGCGTTCTGACTATCAATAAATTTTTAGCGTAAAGAGTATTATCAAGGAAAGGCTATTTTATAGTACATGAATCCATTAGTAGAACTAGAGTTATCAAAATACTATGCCTGGAGTGAACGAAGCACTTATGATTTGTTTAAATGTCCCGGTGTGTATGCTATCAACATCTCTGATAAAGATGATTTAGCGGGACAAACGCTTAATTGGGATGATATTGATTATATAGGTCGGTCAGTAGATAGTTTAAAAACTCGACTCAATAAATTTAATTATGCTATTCAACATGGAATTCGGCATAGCGCGGGAAACAAAATTTTCAAGAGATATGAAAATGATGCTACATGGAGAGAAACGCATAAACTCTATATCTATGTGGCTATGATGGGAATTGAATGTGGTAATTATGATACCCCATTAGATTTTTATCGTATTCGAGGGATTGCCTCATATCTGGAATTTGAAGCATTTGCTCAATGCTTTGAAGTTACTGGCAAACTTCCTCAATATAATAAGACGAAACTTCCTAAGAGAAAAAAATAGCCTATCAGAAATCTATCGGCTCAAGGACAATGATTGTGCCGAATTGTGCGGATGTGTAATTGGATAGGTCGTAATTTTCCAGTGATGGTGTATAGACGATGATGTAATCGGCGGTATCGACTGTGCCGATGGGGTCGGTGTTAGTGTTTTGCAGCCCGTGATGATAGGAAAGCAGAAAATCGAAGTTCATACCCATTTTGTATGATGGGTCGATGCTATGCCAGGCGGGTGTCCACCAGAGGTTTGGCACATCCTGTAAAATATCGTAGCTAACTGTGATTTCTTCACCAGCGTCCCAATCTTCTGCGATGTAATCGACTGCCGCTTCCACATGACGAAAAATCGAGACATTGTAGCCACTGAACTGACTATCATCATGATCTATCAGACGGAATGCGCGTTCGGTGTTCTGGATGCCGATATACGCAATCAGGACAATCGCAATCAATGTCGTCATCTGTTTTGTATCCGGCAACAGTGAGAGCGCATAAGCAGCAATCAGTAGTTCGAGGCTGATGAATCCCATCCAGTAAGAAACATTAGCAATCGTGCGGGTCAGAATCATGAGAGCTATCATGACTGTCAGGAAGCCGACGATTAGTAATAATCGACCGGAGTCTGTGCCTGTGAGTGATTTTTCTTCGCGGAAATTTCGGATATAAGAGACTGTCGCGCTCAGAATGGCGATGACAAAGAGGACGGTCTGTAAGCTCAAAAATGCCCGTATAAAAGGTGTCAGAGAAGGAGCAAGCGCAGCGAATCCACGTGTACCAGGAGGGAAAGCTGTGGTCATCGCCCGCCAGTACCAGAAAGGGGATTCCAGGGCATAATCTATCGCCCGTAACCAGCGCGGACGCACCTGTGGCGCTATCGGTGTGTCCTGTGTTGCAACAGATTCAACGGGTTCAGATGTTTCAACAACAGGCGCAACGGTGTAGCCCGGCTTATAGATTTCGTACCGTGCGAGAATATCATCGGATACGAGAAGCTCTTGAGACGCAAAGGCTTTGAGATCAATGAAGTCGCGGTCGATTTGCACCATGAGATAGGGCGTAAGCATCAGCAAAACAGCGATTGTGCCGATTGCAAGCCACTTGAATTGCCATTTTGCACGGGTGACTATCGCAAAGGCAAGCATCGCCGGATAGAGCAACAATGCCGAAAAATGAGTCATGAAGGCAGCAGTCGATAATACTCCGGCGGCAGCTAACCAGAAACCATTTTCCTGTTTGTACCACAACCACAAACTCATCATCACCATCGCGAAAAATCCCGGCAGGAGCAATTGTGCCCAGGAGGTATAACTGCTACTCACGCCGACTTCACTGAATGTGAATAGCACTGCTGCAATGATCGCCACCCGTTGATTGAACATTGAGTGACCAAGTGTATAAACGGCTGTGGTACTCAGTAGATTGAAGGTCAACATGGTCAGGAAAATTGTCCACCAGACATCGCCTGTCAGCCATTGTGCGGGGAGGTGCAACCATTCCAGCATCGGGAGGTTATAGGCGGCAACACTCGATAATGTCCCGACAGGGGGAACGGTGTATTCGACATTGCGCGATACCACCGGGACAATATCAATATCCCAGGGCATATTTTGCGCGGTTGCAATTTTAATCGGCAGACTGATGAGTAGTATCAGAATTAAGAGACCGTGTTGTTTTAGAAAATCGGGCATATGTTATCTGACATTTGAGGGCACGTCAGCGACATGCCCCTATATAGGACAATAGGATGATGGATTATAGTTCAGGGATAAAGGATTGCCAGTCAGGATTGATGGTGATGGTGCTAGCGTCGATTTGTTCGCTGCGCCAATTCGCAAATGAGCTATCCAGCAGAGTTGGACGCAAATTTTCTTCTATCGGACGTTCTTCCCGGCTATTGATGCGAATCACATGCCAGCCAAATTGCGTTTGAACGGGTCCGATAATTGTACCGATCTGCCCTGTAGAAACAGCATCCGCGAAATCAGGATCAAATATGATAGCCGGATATTCCCCGATATTGCCACCACGACTTGCTGTCGGGACATCCAGTGATAATTCCTCTGCAAGGGTCGCGAAATCATCTCCCGCAGCGATCAAATTGATAATATCCTGTGCGACTTCTTCCGAACTGACCAGAATATGATCGACATCCACATAGAGTGTCGTGTCAATATCCCCGACAACAGCCTCCTGTACCAGATCATAGGCAGTCAGGCGACAGTAAAATTCCAGAACATCGGATTGTGTTACGCCATTGACCAACAAATTCTGATTGAAGCTATCAATCGTGACTTCGCGCTCATCGGATTCTTGATCGGTAAAGTTGAAAAAATTAGCGATTGAGGCGTCAATATCCTCGCTCGAAATGTCTATAGTATTATCTTCGATGTATGACCAGACGACGGCATCGGCGGTCAGATCATTCAGAACACGATTGCCAAGTAAAAGCGGGTCGTTATTTTCACTGATAATACGCTGCACCAGGGGATCAACCGCTATAAAGTTAGCCGCATCCTCTTCCATTGCCTCTGCTGCTTGTGTGAGTTGATGAACTTGAATGCGGTATTGCAGGTTATTATAAGCATGTTCAAAGCGGATACGATTCGCAAATTGTTCTGCGGTGATAGAGAGGTCATCTACTGTCAGGACACTATCACTTATATCTGATAGAAAGGGCATGTTGCAAAGGGGCGATTCTTCCTGTGCGGAGAGCGGTAACATCCACAACAGACAAAAAGTGACGATTAGTAGCAATTTTCTCATGCAAATTCCTATTAATGTGAGCGAATTATCGGCTATGATAGCGGAGATAGTCCATTTTTTTGAGATAAAGCTCATCAGATTTCTCTGACACCTTAAACTTTTTTGTGGCAAGCAGGTGTTATAATGGATAGACATGATACAAAAACGACGGGTATCTGCGAATAGAATAGCATCCCGATAAGCAAGAAAGTCGAGCTAATGGCACATCCAAACCTCTATTTACAGTCTGACTGGACAAAAGACAAAACCACGATGTGTTACACCCTGCACCGGGTTGACCATGATGTTATGAAACAATGGAGCGAGGATGTTCTCAATGCGCTGCGTCACTGGGATAACGAGCAAGCACCCCGCTTTCTCTTCGATTTGACGCAACCGAATGTGAGTATGTCGTATTTTGTATTGTGTCATCGCGAGTTATACAATCTAGGTGTGACGACTGACGGCAGAGACTATTTCCTCAAATATCTGGATACCTACCCCGATATTCATGTCAAACTGGCAGTGGTGCTCTCGAATACCATGCTGGCGGCATTGAGTTCGCGTCTGCCAACGAATTATGATCGGCATAATTTCAGTGCGCGGATTTTCTTCGACCGTGAACAAGCCGAACAGTGGGTCAAAGCTGATCCCGAAACCGATTCTGTGAAAACACATCGCATTGGCTCGAATACCCTGTTGCGTGCGATTCATGCGCTGGATTTCGATGAAAAAGATATTTATGGCGACCGTGAGTATCTGCAAATTATGGTCAATGGTAGCCCGGAAGATATTCCGATTGTGGAAGGGCGTCCGATTATTGTGGGGCGCAGTTCACGGGCGAATCTGGATTTAAGCGGCTTCGGAAATTTAGCGAAGAGTGTCTCGCGACGACATGCACAAATTTCTCTGAGTAACGGACGCTTATCTATCATTGACCTGGAAAGTCGCAACGGCACATTTATCTCCGGGCGTAAGGTTGAGCCAGGTGTCGCGATTTTCATCCGTAAAGATGATGTGATTAAAGTCGGCAATGTCGAGTTTACGATACGGTTTTAGTAGCACAGAATGCCCCTCTCCGGTATAAATAAAGTAGAAAGAGAGATACTAAACGGGTAGGGGATAGCATGAGCGACACACCACAAGAAATACTGGATGAAATTCAACGGGTCAAAGATGAAGGACTCACTGAACTCGATTTAGGCAGTAGTTTTAGAAGAATTGATAGGTTACCAGAAGAAATTTTTGAACTAACTCATTTAGAAAAATTGAACTTAAGCGGAATATATTTCAGGGGCGAAATTCCGGATGATTTACAAAATTTGAGCAATCTTACTCATCTTTCTCTTAATGGTACTTACAGCAGTATCCCCGACTGGATGGTGACTTAACCCGGCTCACTCAGCTTTCTATTATCGGCATTTACAGCAGCATTCCCCAAGAGATGGGCAACTTAAAGAACCTAGTACAGCTTGAGCTTCGCGGTGCTTACAGCAGCATCCCCGACTGGATTGGCACATTATCAAATCTCACTCACCTTAAGCTTGACAGTCTCCAATTGTTTTCTGATAGAAGTTTTGTTCAGATTTCTGACTTGATTAGCACATTATCAAATCTCATTCACCTTGAGCTTAACGGTGCTTACAGCAGCATCCCCGACTGGATTGGCACATTATCAAATCTCACTCACCTTAAGCTTATCGGTTCTTACGGCAGCATCCCCGACTGGATTGGTAACTTATCAAATCTCACTAACCTTAAGCTTGCCGGCTCTTACAGCAATATCCCCGACTCAATTGGTAACTTATCAAATCTCACCCATCTTGAGTTTGCTGGCTCTTACAGCAGCATTCCCGCCAGCATCGTTTTTGTAGACAAGCTTAGAAGACTTAGTCTATATTCTAAAGTTGAAATTGTAGTGCCACCTCCGGAAGTGACAGGCAATGAGGTAACTTACTTACAGGGTGAACAAGCTCTTTTTCTAGCTGGAATTGAGGCGGATATAAAAGCGATTCGACAGTATTTTGCTGATTTGAAAAGTGAGGATGAAAGCCCACTTTATGAAGCGAAGCTACTGATTGTTGGTCAACCCGAAGCTGGTAAAACTACCTTAGCTGTCAAGATTGTAGACGAAAATGCACCTATGCCGCCCAAAGATGCCACCACTCGCGGCATTGATATTGAACCCTGGGCATTCCAGTTACCGGATGGGGAGACGTTTAAGGTCAATATCTGGGATTTTGGCGGGCAAGATATTTATCATGCCATTCATCAGTTTTTTCTGACCAAAGATTCCGTCTATGTGCTGGTCTTGGATAATCGCAATGAAAATGACAATATCAATTATTGGTTACAGGCAGTTGAAGTTCTCAGCCAAAACAGCCCGGTCTTGATTATCAAAAATGAACGGGATAATCGGGCGCGTAATTTAAACAACAAACAACTCAGAGAGCGTTTCAGCAATATACGGGCGATTAGAGATGTCAACCTGGGGACGAATCAGGGTCTGGCAGAAGTTAAAACGGCTATCCAGGACTATATGCAGGCATTACCACACTTCGGCGTATTATTACCACAATCATGGCTCGATATCCGGCAGGCACTCAAAGAGGATGAGCGCAATTTTGTAACTTATGAGCAATATCTTGAGATTTGTGCGGCGCATAACTTGCACGATATGAGAAAAGCGCACACGATTTTAGGTTACTTACATAATTTAGGAACCTGTTTGTTTTTTGAAAATGATGATTTGCTCTCAAAATTTGTCATCCTCAAACCGGATTGGGCAACCGCCGCAGTTTATGCTGTGGTCGATAATAATATTATCATCAAAAATCACGGTGTTTTTACCCTCAATGACCTCGATGCAGTCTGGCACAAAGATTATATCGAGATGAAGCCTGAACTACTCAATTTGATGAAAAAATTCCAGATTTGCTATACAGGGGATGATGTCACCTTCATCGCGCCGCAATTACTTGAAGATGCAGAACCCGAATATGATTGGGATAAAGAAGAAAATTTGATTGTGCGTTATGAATATGATTTTATGCCAAAGGGGATTCTCAGCCGCTTAATCGTCGCGATGTACGCATCAATTTTCGATAATAAGAAGTGGAAATCAGGCGTTGTTCTACGTCGTGAGAAAGCTTATGCCGAAGTTAAAGAGAATTATAAACGGAGTCAGTTGACGGTTCGAACACGCGGTTTTAATCGGGATGGTTTATTGCATACGATCATGTATGAGATTGACAAATTGCATCAGCCCTTTGGCAAGCAGCTCAAAGTGACAAAAAATGTTCCCTGTAATTGTTCAGTCTGCAAGTCTCAGGCAGAACCCCGTTTCTACAATTATGAAGATGTAATCTCAATCGCACAGGAACACGATTCGCGGATGCGTTGCATGTCCAGCAAGGAATGGATTGACGCCAAAGCCTTAATTAAAGATATGCCAACGATGCGTTCCTCTTATTATCAGGCAGTTGGACGTATTGAACGAAATGAAGAAATTATCAGCCTTCAGGACATGTCAAACATGACTTCTCCGCCAGTATTGCCCCTTACTGACAATATTGCAGATGCCGAAAGCCTCAAAAAGAAACTTGACCACGCCGACCGAAAATTACGGCGGATTATGTCTATTGGTGGCTTGATTGTCGCAGGGATTGTAATCTGGTTTTTGCCGACTCAAGTTAATTGGGCGTGGTTTGATAATCATCCGTATAAGATTGTTTTGCAAATTCAATTCAGTTTGATTTGCCTCTGTTTAGGCTGGCTGGCACTTGATACAGAAAAAGCGAATCGTGTTGCAATCGGAATTATGATTCTGACGATTCTTAGCACGATTGCGAGTGTTATTTTTCCGCAGGTCAGTTAAATATTTTTGAGCCATTGTCCGAGGCGTTCTTCGAGTTGCCAGATTTTCTCGTAGTGTAAGGTGGTTTCGACAGCAAGCGGGTTGTCGTCATTGCGGGAAATCAGCATGGTCGGGATGTCTCTGCCCCATGCGTAACCCAATTGTAAGTAGAGCAGGGGTGTAATGTCAGTCACATCGCAAATGAGTACGCTTGCCGTTTTGATGCGGTTGAGTACCGCCTGTAATTTGTCCGATTCATTGTCCCGGGTATCAAGACTGAGACGTTCACAGAGCAAGCCCATCGCATGAACCGGGCGCTCAATCCCATAGTAAAAAATATCTTCTAAATCGGGTTTTTCAGGGAAAATGGCAACTGCATAGGGTTTAATTTTCTCCTGACCTGCGTCGGGGGTGGCGATTTTTGTTTCGCGCTCGAAAGTTAAGTCATAGCCCCAATCAGCATCTTCAACCCGTTGTGCGTAATCCACAATATTGAAGTATCCCTGTATCGTTGTACGAATGCGGTCAACACGCTCCGGGTCAAATTCGACAATGGTGATTTTTTCAAGGTCACGCGGGACTTTCCATGCCTGTATGCCATCTACCAGACCTGCCAGTTGTGCTAAAAGCGCTTCGGTCTCATCCAGACCCGAGTTAAAGCCATGCACGGTCATAATGATATGTTTTGCAGAGGGTAATTCCTGTGCCAGCACATCCAATCCTCTGGCGGCAAATTCACGCAAATCACGGTAATTAAATTTGAATACATTGGTCGTTCCAACAAATAGGGCATAGCTGGCTGAAATAGATGACTGGCTTTCAATCAAACAGTAATCGCCGATTTCCTCCGGGGGCATACATGATAAATCTGCTTCTCCACCTTGCAAGCGTCTATAGATAACTTTATCTGCACCGTGCAGGGATTTCGCAAATTTCAGGAACACAACATCGGCTTCAACTGCTTCAATGGCATGATGAATGACATCAAAACGTACCGTGCGGGTCGAACTTCCACCGACTGTTTCGCGTAAACGACCAAGGAAGTCATTGGAGAAGGTATCGTTTAAGCCACCACGCATATCTTCATAATGAGCATGTGCCAGCATTCCAAAGTGTTTTCCACGAAATAATACCGGGAAAAGCGGACGTTTTTGATCAAGTGCGCGTAAAATCTCATTGCGAACAAAGACCGATTCACGCGAATCCGGCGACATCACCACCAGAAATGCAGCGCAATTATCAATGTTCTGTTCGATTTCATCCCACCAGTCCATCCCGGCACTGAGGCGTTTTTCATCCATCCAGACATGAAAGCCCTGACTTTCGAGGGTCGCACGCACATAGCGCGCAAAGTCTATATCCTGCCGACTGTAACTGATGAAAATATGAGACATCATAACCATTTTCCTGCTGGATGAATTTGCCGTTTAAATTGTAACGCAAAAACTGAACGCTGCGGAGATTTCCCCTGTTTCTTTTGTGGTTTCCTGAGTACCTTTTGAAACGGGTGGATTAGAGGTGTTTTTCATAACATTTAGATGCCAAACCCCTCCCCATTCACGCTCACTTCCTCTTTTCCGGGGATTATATGACTTATGAGAGATGTAAATCGCGTGAATTTCAGTTCTCAAGTCGCTATGGAGAGGGACTTTTCTCCCCCAAAGTAAAGATATAACGAATAGCTTGCATCCTTAATTTTGACATTTTCGGACAATACAGGCATTGTCCACAGGAATCGTGTGTTACGAAGGAATATTATGCTGAGAAAAATCGCGTATGTATTGTTATCACTTGCTGTGGTGGTCTTGCCATTGTGCATTGTGAGTCTGATGTTGTGGATAAAATTTGACGCCACAATTTTTGACCATGCACCATTTTACAGTGACGAATTGTATCACTGGCATCAGAGTGTGGCGTTTATGGAAGCGGGATTCAACGGTGGCTATTACACGCTCAATGAAAATATACCGATTGCGGGTTTTTCTCATTTTTATGCCTGGGGAGTCTGGGTTTATGTGTTCTACGGGATTATCGGGCGAGTATTCAGTTTTCCCTTACACATGGTTTTGCTGATTAATCTGTATGCCTTCATGATTGCAGCAGGGGGATTTATTGTCGCGGTGCGTCCATCCTGGCAAAAATTACTGTTGATTGGCTTAACTTTCGGGACATTCATTCCGCTATTGCTGTATATGTCATCGAGTTTGCTGCAACTTTTGAATCTGGCGATTGCGATTGTCTTTGCGGCGGGATTCTATCATCTGCTGAGTCGCTCGGTGGGCTGGCGATTCGTGCTGGCGATGTCGATTTTTGCTGTGCTTGCCGGATTACTGCGTCCGACTTATGCGCTATTTCTCGCACCAATGTATGCGCTGGCATTCAAAGAACGCACTTTCAAAACAACAATTCTTGCCGGATTTGCTGCATTGCCACCCGTGATTCTGGCAGCAGTCGGATTTTATACATCAGCAGCGCCCTTTCCACATTTTCGGACATTGCTCTTCTTAGGCGAAGATTCGTTCACGACCAAACTGGCAAATTTCGGGGCGTATATCCAGCAGAGTTTTGTCTGGCTGACAGAAATTCCCGACGGTGAGACCTTCATCATGGGGCAACGCTATCAAATTGGCTTGCTAATTCTCCTGTTGATTGCGTGGGGCGTGTTCATGTGGTGGCGCAGTCGGAACGATGAAGAAAAAGACTATTCATGGGCATGGGAACTGGCATTGCATCTGTATAATCTGGTCGGATTTTACACAGCGACCATCATGTTTCATGAGACACTCGGCGGACATGATTATCGGGTGATGGCGCCGCATTTGCTGTTTTCACTCTTATTACTGGTGGTATTCAAGCGCTATGTACTCGTTTTGCCGATTATCGCTGTGAGCCTGTTTTATCTACCTGCGATGGATCACACGTATCAATGGAAAGAGCCAAATTTCAACCGGATTGTGCATCAGCAATTTGTGGATTGGGAGTCGATTATGGGGAATGATATTGTGTTTGACCCCGATGCAGAGTCGGCATGGTGCAATACAGTCGTCACGTCATCGTTTTATGTGCTGGATGCTGCCGGACAGCCGGGTATGGTGCTAGCGATAGATGAAGGCATTGGTTTATCCTGGACGTTTGATTGGGTGTTCCCAGGTTTTGATTTGCCGATTCCCGATGACTATAAAATCCCGGAAAGTTTTCAGTCACGGTATTTGATTTTGACGGATGCAGATTATGAAACATGGGGACAAAACCTGAACTTACAGCGTCTGGAACGTGCGCCGGAAGGGGCGGTCTATTTGAATCTGGATGCGGAGTGTGATGACTGATTTTCCTCGAAAATGGTTTGTTTCCTGTTCGGATAATTTGCCTGTTTAACAGGGGATAACAGGGAGATTTTTCCTCTAAAAACGGTGATTCAGGGCTGATTGCATTAATTCCGGGTTTGAATTGTTCGTTCGTTGATTCATGCCTAAAACACGATCAGCCGGATTCGTTTGTTAAGGTGCTAACCTGATTCTAGCAGAAAATGGTAGCCAGATGTCGTACATATCAACGTTGATATGCACGGAATTTATGTTGCATATTCACCAGAATCAGGAGAAATGTACTATGAGGCATGGGTGCAAAACCTGAATTTACAGTGGCTGGAACGTGTGCCAGATGGGGCAGTCTATTTGAATTTGAATGTGGATTGTGATATACACTGCGGGAATAAGTTGAATCCTACTTGGAAAGTGTGATGTGCCTTCCCGCTCTTGCCCATTGTTACGGATTTAAATCAATTGTAACTCAGTTAAAAATGGCGAATACACTCTAAAAATTTTAAAATACCATATTGATGCAATAAAATTACTTAATTTATTTGCCTTCTAATTGTGTTGGTGTCATAATTATGTAGTATTTAATAAAAATCAAAACTAAACTCAATGCCGACTATTTTCGTATCATACAGTCACTCTGACATAGAATACACAAAATCATTAATTACTCGCCTCCGCAGATTCTATGGGCATCATGAGGTTTGGTTTGATGAAAACTTAAAAGATAAGGGTGGGCACAATTGGGTTTCATTGATTCAAAAAGCAATTGATGAATCGGAAATATTCCTGTTCCTTATATCTAAAGAATCTCTAGCATCTCAATATTGTCGCCAGGAGTTTTCCCGCGCAAAAAAACAGGGCAAACACATAATTGGTGTCCTAATTGAACAGGGTGTAAAAGTTCCGCGTGTATTATCAAATACCCAGCTCATCTTTTTGAATAAAGTCAGTGAAGATACCGATGCTTATACAGATTTACTAACTTCAATTAACGACTACTTAAAAACATCACGTAATATTGTAGTTGGTAGACCAAATGATAGAACATCCCAATCTATGCATTTAGATAATGGGAGAGGCTGTCTAAAAATATTTTATAGTAATCAGAACTTCCAATTAATGATAAGACTAGGAATTTTTATTCTGATCCCAGCATTATTCATTACATTAGTTATACAAAATGACCCTATGATGCTTTATCTGGATAAAACTGAAATTGCACAAACAAGTGTTGAAATGAACATCTTGACACCCAGTTTAACATCAACTGAGACACCGACCATCCCAACTACGACTAATACACCGACCGAAACACCGACCGTCCCAACTGCGACTAATACACCGACCGAAACACCGACCATCCCAACTGCGACTAATACACCGACCGAAACACCGACCATCCCAACTGCGACTAATACACCAAGCGAGACACCGACCATCCCAACTACGACTAATACACCGACCGAAACACCGACCATCCCAACTACGACTAATACACCGACCGAAACACCAACCGTCCCAACTGCGACTAATACACAAATTACTGTGACCCCTGCTATCAATACTTCTCAGATGGTTGAAGAGACAGGGACGCAAAGTAGCACAGCTATAGAAACCACCCCTGTTGCAACTACAAGTATATCTTTCTATGTATGCTTATTTAGCGATGATGATTATCATTTATTAGAAGTAGAAGGATCAGAAGCTGTAGCTCTTATTTTTGATAGAGCGTCAACTGTTGCTGTATATAGTTCTGATGACCTCATAGTAGATATTATTAATATATTACCGGATACATTGTCAGGCACTTACAGATGGACTGATGATATAGTCAGTGCAACAGTAACCCAATCCTTTATTTTTGAAAACAATACCTGTCAAACACACTTTCCAAATGAGTTATCAGGTTTAGCTCATTCAATCGAAATACCAATAACGACCGATCAAGCTGTGACCATCAGAACTGTGGATAGTCGGATAAACTACCAAACAGCTAATCCTCTGTTTATCGATGCAGTTGGCTTTGTTTTTGATTCAGAATCAGAAAATGAGTATCCTAATTTCCAACTTTTGCGTCTGAGTGGGGGAGAATCTGAAGATAGTATTTCTTTAACTATGCCTAGCTTCAATATTGAAACGTCGGCTTATATGGTATCTCGGCAGAGAATCACATACACGACCACCGACCGAAATGGATTCCGATCACTTTCAAAACTTATTGATTCCCGAGAACGTTTTTTGTCTCGTTTGTATTCAGTAGATAGCAATTTACTGGATTCTGTTTTAATCCCCGGTAACTTCAGGTTTTTGGTGGAATACGGAGAAGAGATAAGTTTTGAACCAAACACTGTAATTAGTTTATCCCGACAAAACGAATTTATCCCACGAGATTTCGTCGTTGGAGAAGAAATTGAACCAATAAGTTGTGACGACCAAATTTTGGCTGTAGAAGGCTACGAACCATTCCGAGTGCCATTCTTCCGAGCCTCGGATTATACTCCATATCTTTATTTGCAATCATCAAGCGGGTTGGTGGTGGGAACAATTTCATGTAGTAACACCTCTTCAATCCAAACAATTTCAGAAGTTGGTATTCTTGAAATTGAAGGGGGATTTTACATAGCATCATGGCTAGTACAACCTGTATTAGAGAATTAGATGGAAAATGTCGAAACTAACTAATTTACTCATCTTTTTTATTTTTACCACATTCATTTATGTTAGCTTTGTCGTTGTAGCGCAAGAGGATATCAATACTAATACTAAAGTATATCTTTGCATTATAAGACAAGATTCATATGATCTGATGGAAATCCAAGCTACCGAACCTATTTCCTTAATATTTTCACAAAACATCAACCTGATAGTTTATAGTGATCCGGGTAATAACTTAGTTACTGATGTGATTTATATTGAGCCTGAAACTACTACAGGGACTTATAGATATACCGGTCACTTAGTTCAAGATGCCCACACAACATCGGCTATTCCTATTCAAAGTAATTGTGAAGAAGAATTTGCAGGCGAATTGTCAGCGTTAGAACGAACTATTCTTCTTCCACTTACACCAGAGCAAGCAATTGTGGTACATAATATCGAGAATACTATCCCTTACGAGAATGAGGAAGTTTCACTCTTCATTGGAGCAATAGGCATTTTATTCCGTGATGAAAATCCAGAATTTCCACATTTCCAAATTTTACGTGTTACAGGTGGTAGCAACGATACAATCTCATTTAAATTCCCCTACTTCACGCAGGATACAACAAGGTTATATGCTGTTTCAGAACAGGTTGTAGAACATACATTCACCAATAATACTGTTGAGTCTCAACCCAAGTTTATGGAAAATCGGGCATTCTTCTTAAGCTTGCTGGCAGTTAATGGTGATGATTTGCTAGATAACATTCTAGCACCAGGAGATTTTAGATTTTATGTTCAATATGGGGAAGAAATTATATACCGTCAGGGAACATGGCAAAATTTTTCTCGTTTAAGTTCATTCGTTCCGCGTAATTTTGTCGCAGGGCAAACTATTGTTGACCCGATTTACTGTAATACAATACCTTTTTTCAGGCAAGCTGATTATAGTCAGCAAATATACTCCCAAAATTTGGGCGAAGCAGTTGGGATTATTAGATGTGGTCAGGAAACGGTGGTTGAAGAAGTCCTACCAAACGGAATTTTAGTTGTTGAAGGCGGATTCTATATCGCATCCTGGCTGGTTGATATTGTAGAGTAAGTTACTGCAAATAGTTCAAAAGAAAAAGGACACTCACTTGCAGTATCCTTTTTGATTAATAGCTACTTTGAACTTAGTGTTCGCCGCCGAACATGACTGCGACAGCGATACCTCCGGTTGAGCCTTTGCGGATGGCGAGTTTGACTTCACCAATGGCTTTTGTGACCTGAATTTCACGCGGGCAAGCCGGGATACCGTTATAGATGGTACGGCAACGCCAAACATCAGTTCAGAGCTTGCATTAAGGATTTCGTTGACTGTGTCGAATATTGTCCCGGTGTTGATTGATGGCTTGAAAATGGAAGACCTCGATATTCCCGATGAAATTTCAAAGTTGCGGGATATGAATGCTGTTACGTTTTCGCAGGAATTTTTGGATGCTTCAATTGAACGGATTGCTTCGTTTTTGAAATAGGTGATTTTTTTCTAACCCTTCACAGATAGTTTACAGTAATGTAGTACTCTGTATTGAGTTAAAAACACAATTACAGGGACAACATATGTTTCGACAAAAGACGCTATTTCTTGCATTGATTTTGCTATTGAGCATCGTGCCATCGTTCGCGCAGGATGACTCCGGGGGACTCGGTGCGCCGCCGCTTGACCGTCCGGTGGGATTGCATGTGAGCAGCGACACCGTACAGGATGGTTATATCCTCGTGCCGATTATTCAATCCAAACAGGTTTTGCTACTGGATAACGACGGCAATGTGGTTCACATCTGGGAAGGCGATCACTATACCGGGGCATCGGTCTATCTGAATGCAGAGGGGAATCTGGTTCGCACGGTCTCGCTGGATGATAATTTTGGCTTTGGTTATAACGGACAGTGGGGCTTCGTCAACGGGGCAATCGAAGAAGTTAATCCAGAAGGCGAGGTTGTCTGGCGCTTTGATTATGCCAGTGACGCGCATATCGGACATCATGACATTGAAGTGATGCCCAACGGTCATATTCTCATGATTGCATTCGAGCGTTTCAGCACAGAAGAAGCGGCTGCGATGGGACGGAATCCTGCACTTTTGCCGGAAAATGGTGAGATGTGGACAGAGCAGGTCATCGAAATTGACCCCGAAACGAGCGAAATCGTCTGGCAGTGGAATCTCAAAGACCATCTGATTCAAGATTATGATGCCAATGCCGAAAATTATGGTGTAGTCGCAGAGAATCCGCAGTTGATGGATGTCAATTATCTGGAAGATGATGCGGCTTTACAACCAAACTGGTGGCATGTGAATTCAGTGGATTACAGTGAAGAACTCGATCAGATTATTTTAAGTTCGCGGACACACAGCGAAATCTGGATTATCGACCACAGTATCAGCACAGAGGAAGCCGCAGGTGAGGCAGGGGATTTCCTGTATCGCTGGGGCAACCCGGAGACTTATCGTGCAGGGGATAATGATGACCGCGTGCTCTATTATCAGCATGATGCACAGTGGATTCCAGACGGTTATCCCGGTGCGGGTAATATCCTCATTTTCAGCAACGGGGGACCCGAACGGACTTCTTCGGATGTACTGGAAATTAGCATTCCGACAGATGAGAATGGCAACTACAACATGACAGTTGGAGAGCCGAATGAGCCAACAGAATTCGAGTGGTATTATTCAGGTGAACCGGAGAATACATTCTACGCGGCGTTTATCTCCGGGATGCAACGTCAGCCCAATGGCAACACCTTGATTACCGATGGCACAAACGGACGTATTGTCTCGGTAGATGCAGAGGGCACGATTGCGTGGGAGTATTATTTGCCGCCGGGAACATGGGCTTTCCGTGCTGAACGCTATCCGCCGGAGTTATTCGAGGACTATGACTTTTCAGATGACCTGGAATTTGAAGGGGGAATCATCTGGCGCGGCGAATGTGTTGATGGCACGATTGTTCGCTTGCATGAGTACATCATTCAGGAAAATCAGTCGATGACCCTGTTCAATGACACGCATGGGGAAGATGCCGAATCGGAATGGTTAATCGAAGCCTGTACCGAACATGATGGCCTGGCTGAATAAGTGATTTTCTAGCGGGAAGGTGAGAGATGCCTTCCCCTTTTTATTGTGTGAAGATGAATCCGGCAGAACAGCCATAAGAAATCCTTAAGAAAGATTGCACAAGCCGATTTATCACGGTAATATTACTGATAATATATACAGTTTATTCATAATTCTACAGGATAATCTTGTGCCAGAACCTCTCAACAAAAACATAGCTGTATTTTTGAGCTATCGCAATCATGAACCCAGTAAATCCGAAGCCGCAAAACTTTATACCAGACTCACACACGAAGGCTTTAAAGTATTCCGTGATGTTGAGGGATTACGTGGCGGTGATGCATGGGAAGCCAAAATATATAGTGAAATACGTCAAAGTGATGTTCTGGTTGTGCTGTTACAAACCAATGAAAATGAAGATGGCGAGGAAAGCCCGTCAGACGATGAGAAAGAAGATATCAGCACCGCAAAATCAGAGTGGGTACAACGGGAAATTGATGTTGCACGGGGTGCTAATGTTGAAATTCTGCCTCTAAATCTGTATTTAGAAGATCGTTTCGATATCCCGGAAGTTCAACGCTTACTCGCGATCAATGAACGGCAATTTCTGAAATATACCAGCGAAGATCGTGCGGAGACACTTCGTGAAGAACAGGTTGTTAGCGCTCTTGCCAAGTCTGAAAGTAAATCACGGTCTGCAATCCAAAAAGAGCACAGTAAAACCATTAAGGAGCAAAAAGAAGAGGCAAGGAAAAACAGTGAAAAGCAATTCGGTGTGCTGGTCAACACACTGGATGCTTTAGCACAAAAAACGCGCAGGCTTCAGCGTGAGTGGCAGCGATTGCTTGCTGAAAATCGCCGTCCTACACGGGCAGCATCAGAACTGTCGGTGTATTCAACGCTGGTTGCACCCGACCACAACAAAAAGTGTAAAATTCACATTGCAACCGGTGATTTGACCGAGTTAGAGGGAATTGATGTTATTGTCAATTCAGAAAATAATTATTTACAAATGGCACGAATTTTTGAACGCCAGACTTTATCATCGGCACTTCGTCAAAAAGGTGGACACATAGAACTCAGCCGCCTGTTCGATGACAGCATCCAGAAAGAATTGCAAAAACAGATTGATCGCATCTATAAACAGATTGGACTGCCACTCGCACTGGGTGAGGTTGTTCCAACGCACGCCGGGCATGAAAAAAGCCAGTTGCGTAGCCAGGGTTTCAAATATATTTTGCACGCAATCACGGTCAGTTTCTCACCGATTGAACAGAAAGATGTTCTAACACCTATTCAGACTGACGATGGTGTTCACAATACGCTGATTGAGATTTTTAAGAACTTCACCCGGATCAATGAGACAGGTGGGAATATTTTTGAGGAAGATGACTTTGATAGCGGTGAATTTGAAACGCTGAAGAGCATCATATTTCCGATCATTGCCACCGGACATGGTGGACGTCCCATCAAAGATGTGATTCAACCGATGCTCCGGGCGTGTAAACATGCCATCAAGAAAGATATAGCACCAGATCTCGAACATATTCATATTGCGGTTTATGCAGAAAACGATATTCTGATTGTTGAAGAAGCGGTGAAGACAATCATCGAGGAAAGTGACGACTGAGCTATCAGGAATATTGAATCACCTGGATATATGGCAAACTAAATTAACATCGGGACATAGAAATAAGCTGGTGATCCAGTTTTTGAAGTAAGGATAAATCTGAGTTGAGATTGGCTCGAACACCCTGCTTGAGAATAGCCCATTGATGTTCAATTTTGTTGAGATCAGGGGAATAAGGAGGCAGAAAAAGTAAGCGACATCCAGCCCCTTCAATCAAGTCACGAGTGTTGCTGGATTTATGAAAAGTGGCATTGTCCATGATGACAACTTGACCCGGTGTGAGAGAGGGGATCAAAAAGGTTTCAAGCCAAAGATTGAACACACTTGTGTCAGTATAGCCCTCAAAGCGAAAAGGAGCAGACAAGTGTCCATTGCAATATGCAGCGATCATGCTAAGACGAGGAGCAAAGCGTTTGCCAGAAATGTCATCATACAAACGTTGTGAGCGTGGGCAGCGACCATAGGGGCGGTAAAGATCTTTGTTCAAGCCACATTCATCTACCCATACTAGCTCCGGTCTCTCATAGTTTACAATTTGTTGCTCAAAGTCTGCCCGTGCCGCATCGTTTCTTTCTGTGTAGCGGGTCATCTTTTTTTGCGCGTTATGCCAAAACGACGACAGGCATACAAAATCGCCACATCACTGACTTCAAATACCTCTGCTATTTCTCGCAAATAAGCATCGGGATGTGCTTCTATGTAGTCGCGCAACCGTGTTTCATCCAGTTTAGCTGATCGTCGTTTTTTCGGTCTTGGACGCAGATCCGCTGACCCTGTGTCTCGTCTTAGTTTGAGCCAACTTGTTAGCGTTGTACGCCCAATTCCAAACACTGCACAGGTTTCTTTTTGGGTATGACCATCGTCATAATACGATAGCACTCGTTTTCTTAGGTCATTGCTATATCCATTTGGCATCACATCAGTATACTTTATTTCTCTTGTACTGACGATAGATTAGTTTGCTATAACTCTGGAGGGCATAGCAGACTCGCTACGCCCTTTTTGATTTGTACATCAAAGCCTTATATAGCGTCATCCGGTTGCGTCGCGATTTGTTGCAATTCTTGAATAGCATTCGATAAAGCACTTGCTTGCCCTTCGTAATATGCGGAGGGCATTTTTTGTGGAGAGAATATGCGTCCCCATAGAGATTGATTAGCAGTAGCTTTTGCCTGTTGTGAAAATTCCAGTTGCTGCTGTTGCCATTGCTCTAAAATGACTTTGAGCTTTTCATCGGTTTCTGCGCTGCTATCTTGTGTAGAATCGGTGTACTCTGCTTCTTCATTTTCTTCCCATGTTTTAGCGAATACTTCAAGCAAAACAAATAATAGCAATGCACCTGTAATTTCGGTTCCCAGACCGGCTAATAAATCAGACAAAAATGGCAAAATATTCGCATCAGGGTCAATTAATCCGATAGTAAAGAGTGCAGAAAATAACAAACTTACAGCAAGAATTAATAAGAAAACCGCAATATTGAAAGCCCTATATAATCTGCGTAAAAACTTCCATGAATTTCGAAAAGTCCCGATAAAGAGGCTAGAAATCCCTAGAAATGCTGTGGTTAAGAATAAAAACAAGTTAGACATTGTTAACGAATAACTATCTACCAATTCCCCTGTCACATTTATCGAAGTAAGGTATTGAACAATACTTAAACGTACATAAGCGCCGATTACAATTCTAAATTTGATCGAAGCAACCATAATTGCAAATAAAGGAACAATAATAATCAGTTTTATCAAAAATTCTCTGATAAATGCCCTGCCCAATTTTTGCAAATAGCCTCGTAGAGTTTGCATCCCCACACCTTTTCTGTAAATCAAATAATAGGATGAATGTTATAGATAACCTATTCTAATTATAGAACAAAAAAGGGCATAGCATGTTCGCTATACCCTTTGAGTTTAGTTAGCCGGACGACATGGATGTCGCACTTACAGATTGTGTGATGGAGCTTAGTGTTCGCCGCCGGGCATGACTGCAACAGCGATGCCTTCGGTTGTGCCTTTGCGAATGGCGAGTTTGACTTCACCGATGGCTTTGGTGACCTGGATTTCACGCGGGCAAGCCGGGGTACAGTTATAGATGGTACGGCAACGCCAGACACCATTCGGCTCTGAGAGTGCTTCGAGACGTTCGGTATGTGCCTGGTCACGGGTGTCGAAGATGAAGCGGTGTGCCTGTACGATGGCTGCGGGTCCCACATATTTGCCGTTCGCCCAGTAGCTAGGGCAGGATGTGGTACAGCAGGCGCAGAGAATACACTTGGTTGTATCATCGAAGGCTTCACGATCTTCGATAGATTGATAGCGTTCACGTCCGTCTGCTGGCACAGGGTCATCATTGACGAAGTAGGGCATCACTGATTTGTAGTGGTCGAAGAAAGGTTCCATATCGACAACGAGGTCTTTGACCACAGGCAAACCTAGAATCGGTTCGACTGTCACAGCAGGGGCGACATCGCGAACCAGCACTTTACATGCAAGGGCGTTGACACCATTGATTCGCATCGCATCTGAACCGCAAACCCCATGAGCGCAGGAACGACGCAGGGTCAATGTGCCATCCTGTTCCCATTTGACACGGTGCAGCGCGTGCAATAACTGATCGGTCGGGTCAAGGTCTTTGAGCGTGAATTCTTCCCAGTAGGGTTTATCTTTGCCAGCTTCGGGATTCTGACGTTTGATTTTAACTTTTAAGTCCATGAAATGTTTTCCTTTTTACCCTCACCCCGAACCCCTCTCCCTCAGGGCGAGGGGCTTTCAAAACCAGCATGGGAGAGGGACTTTCGGACAACGCAGGCGTTGTCCCTACAATATTTTCCGTATTTAGACGTTAAAGAGCGTTAGTCCATGTGAAAAGGGCATGAGGCATGGCGCACCATGCCCCTACGGGATTATTTTTCTTAGTAGACGCGTGGTTTCGGTGTGAATTTCACATCCTGTTCCATCAGGCTCAGGTCTACTTTCTTGTTGGTGTTGATGCTGTAGTTACGGTTCAACGGGTCGTCGCTGTTAGCACAAATCAGCGTGTGAACCAGCCAGTTATCATCATCACGGTCTTTATAATCATCACGGCTATGAGCGCCACGACTTTCATTACGGTTCAATGCCGAGATAGCGGTTGTTTCTGCGAGATCAAGCAAGCAACCGAGTTCCCATGCTTCCATCAAATCGGTGTTGAAGAGTTTGCCCGTATCATCAATTTTGATGTCGGTGTGATAGAGGCGCTGGAGTTCTTTGAGCTCGTCAATTGCTTCGGACATGGTTTCTTCGGTGCGGTAAACACCCACTTTACGCATCATCAAATCTTGCATCTGTGAGCGTAAATCATGGACTTTGGTTTTACCTTTGCTGTCACGAATACGGCTGAATTCGGCTGCAACTTCTTTACCCGCATCTTCCGGCAGGTCAATCCAATCGAGGTTATTAATATCTTCTGCGATTTTGATACCACCACGACGACCGAATACCACCAGATCAAGCAGGGCATTTGTTCCGAGACGGTTTGCGCCGTGAATGCTGACACAGGCAGTTTCACCTGCGGCATAAAGACCCGGAATCACTGTGTTGTTTTCATCATAGGTGACTTCGGCATCGACATTGGTTGGAATACCACCCATTGCATAGTGTGCTGTTGGTTGAACAGGCATTGGCTCTTTAACCGGGTCAACACCGAGGTATGTCCGGCAGAAATCGAGAATATCCGGCAATTTCTTTTCGACATAAGAACCATCAATACGTTCGGTACGACCATCGAGTTCGAAATATTTATTGACTGTTTCAGGGCGAATATCGAGGTGGACATAATTTTTGCCACCGATACCATTGCCTTTTTCAACTTCATCGTAAATCGCACGGCTGACCACATCACGGGAGGCAAGGTCTTTCACGCTCGGAGCGTATGTCTCCATGAAGCGCTCACCCTTACTATTGATGAGAACGCCGCCTTCACCACGAACACCCTCTGTGATGAGAATCCCCATCTTATAAATGCCCGTCGGGTGGAATTGATAGAATTCTAAATCCTGTAACGGATAGCCACGTCGCAGAACAACCGCTGCACCATCACCTGTGAGAGAGTGCGCGTTACTGGTTACAGACCATGCACGTCCCCAGCCACCTGTTGCGAAGAGAACCGCTTTCCCGTGAAAAATGTGGAATTCGCCTGTACCAATTTCGATTGCGACAACGCCAGCAATACGATCACCATTTTTGATGAGGTCAACGACCTGGAATTCATCAAAGAAATTCACATTTTGTTTGATACATTGCTGATAGAGTGTCTGTAAAATCATGTGTCCGGTACGGTCAGCCGCATGGCAGGCACGGCGTACCAGTGCTTCACCGAAATTCGCAGTGTGTCCACCGAAACGACGCTGGCTAATTTTGCCTTCCGGTGTGCGGTCGAAGGGGAGACCCATGTGTTCCAGTTCGATCACCGCGTCAATTGCATTTTCTGCCAGAACCATCGCTGCGTGCTGGTCGGTCAGGTAATCGCCACCTTTGACCGTATCGTATGCGTGGTAAATGGGCTTGTCGTCATCAAGGTTGCCGAGTGCCGCACTGATACCACCCTGTGCCGCCCCGGTATGAGAGCGCGTCGGATAGAGTTTGGAGACGCAAGCAACATCTGCGCCACCCTTACTCGCGTAGAGTGCCGCCATGAGACCCGCACCCCCTGCACCGACGATAATTGCTTCGTGCTTATGAATGTGCATTACCAATAACTCCTAAAAATGTTCTCTGATGGTGTGCCGTGTCCCGATATTTTGTTCAGATTATTTTTGGACACGATACATCGTGTCCCTACATTTGTTATTTGTAGGGACGGCATGAATGCCGTCCGTCTTTCAACAAAATCCAGAGAGATTACGGCGCGAAACTAAGGTACTCCGGTTAGTGTTCGTACAGATTACGGGATGCTTCGATTGCCATATTGATGGATTCATTATCGACTGAACCGATAAATGCCCATGCGCCAACGGCAATCAAGGAGACACCACCGATGATAGTCAACAGAACAACGGTTGTGCGTGCCAGACGGTTATCCATCGTGTAATCGGTGAGCACCAGTCGCAAGCCATTGAAACCGTGCATCACAACCAGCACTAAGAGCGCAATGTCATAATATTTCCAGATTTGCACCCCGCTCACCAGGTAATTCCAGCGTTCAGCCACAAATTCAGATGCTGTACCGGATTCATTGATGCCGTTCGGGATAATGACCGTGACTGTTTCTTCGCTGCCATCATGGGATTCGACCATCACATCGTCAATATAGACAAGGGCGTCATTCTCTTCTACTACTTCAACCACCTGTGTGCCGACAACATTGCTTCCGGCAAGTGTTAAGTCGAATACGCCCTGTAAGACGTGCATCATCGCCAGATGACCGAAAACCAGTGGAATAATCAGCACACCACTGATACGCATGAATGACCACCAGAATTTTTCGATGCGACGACCGAAAGCGCCTTCGCTACCGACTTTCACTTTTCCGGCTTCATCGGGCACGTTAATGCGAATCGCACTCCAGATGAAGGCGAGAACGCCAGCAGTGACAATTCCGCCACCTGCATATATGCCGAACTGGAGTTGCTCGGCAAGCACTTCGCCGAGCGGCAAAATATTCGGGTCATTGCCATAGTGATCGAAAACTTCCATCAACATCGGGATGAAATAGGGCAGGAGAACCACTACTGTACCACCGAGAACCCACCATGCTGCTTTTTGCTGATGTTTCCACCATTCCGGCTTGAAATCCATCACCGCAATTCGCAACCCATTGAGGGCATGATAGACCACCGCGAAAATCAAGCCGAACTCACCAATTGTGAATAAGGGCGATTGATAGGTTGCGATAGCGACTTCGTAACCGGCGGGGTTTGTAACAGCCCACGCAGTATCAATAACGTGAAGGAACAAAAATAGTACCACACCGAGACCGGTGAGACGGTGTAGCACCCAACTCCATTGACCGATTGCGCCTCTGTAGCGCAGGGTCTCTCTAATGGTTAGGACTAAGGATGCCAAGATGCTTGACCTTTCCGAAACTAAGTATTTTGAGGATGTTTGCGTGTCAGTCCGAAATTTACCGATTTCCCCCGGTTAAAATCGAACAAAACATCCGATAACAAACAAGTTGAGGTTACTTTCGTGATATTATAACATGCTGTATAGAGCCTTTCCACATTCCATTGAACGAGTTGTGGGATATTTCACAAGAGCTTAAAAGTAATTCAGCGAGTTAGCGGGTCAGCAGGACAGAGAGTGTGTCACCTGGGAATTATTTCTAATGTATTTGAGTCTCTCAGCAACCCCTCCCTAAATAGCGTTGTCCGGTACTGTATGAAGGGTGATAAAAGGGTTTAATTGCTTAAAAAAGACCCCCTCTATCGCTCCCGAGTCGCAGGCTAACAGCGACATCTCCCCCGCCAGCAAGGGAGAGTTTTTAACGATCTTAATGGCTCATGTGTTGCGAGACACCTCAATTTTTGTGATTTTTAGGACAGAGCAGGCTCTGTCCCTACACAAAAGGTCATTTTAGTAGCGGACAAGCCTTAAATCCCGCCCAATCCCCGCTCTGCTTCTGCATTCCAGACTAATAATAGGGTTTAATCTCGCATGAGCTTAGCCTCCAAAATGCTCAGAGGTTGCAGAGCTATGGAGAGAGACTTTTTTACCTGTTTTTCTTTGCGTTTCTTTGTGCCTTCGCGACTTTGCGTCAAAAATTTATCAGGAAGGTTGCATACTTGTCATCAGAGTGAAGTCAGCACCGGAGTAAAGAGCCGATTGCCTCTTCATGATGACACTACAAAATAAGCCCATTTCTGTGTGATGGTGTCGTCGGGGTCAAGTTCGGATGTTGCCTGTTTGAGGATTTTCATGCGCGTTTCGTAATCAACACCGGGTAGATTGCGTTCGGTCATGATAGGGATACTACAAAATTCGAGTGATGCCGCCTGTGTCTGCTGATAGGTGATAATCTCGTCGTGTTCTAATTTTAGACCTGCGGCATTCACTTTTTCCTGTACCGACTCATAATTCAAACGCCAGGTGATAATCGACTTGAACTCAGGGAAACTGTAACCGTAGTCTTCTACAGCAATCCGGCGCATTGTTTCGCGGATATTTGGTGTGGATTGACGATTTTCACTCTCATCATCGGGGATTTGATAGAAGCCGCCCGGTAAATTAAAGACAAAACGACCATCGGATTTGAGTGCTTGCTTGACCGATGCGAGGGTCTTATCAGCGTCAACCTGCCAGAATGCTGAATTACAGATGATGCGGTCTACAGGGTTTTCTATCGCTTCGTGAAGATTTTCTGCGGGAGATTGATGAAAGCTGATATTGTCGGCTGTCAATTTTTCACGGGCAACATCGAGCATGGCAGGGGCTAAATCGACTGAAAAACAGTGACCTGTATCCCCTAATTTTGACATGACGGCTTCCGATGTGATGCCTGTGCCGCAGCAAAGGTCAATCACCTGCATGTTGTCTGTGATGCCAGCCAATCGCACAAGGTCGCGGCTCGTTTCCTTATACATCGTGTGTTTCTGTGCGTAGGCTTCGTATTTTTCGGCGGTGTGTGGATTATCCCAACCTGACATGTGATTTTCTCCCTTTTTGTTCAGTGTATCCGAACAACCCGGCAAGAACTATCACAAAGTCATCAAAAAATTGGATGGATACGCTGATCCATCCCTACCCGGATAACTGGCGGACGACATGGATGTCGTCCCTACAAATATTCGATCTATTGCAAAATAGGGGCGAATTTGATTACGGTAGAAAATTAATCGACTTCGATACCGTCCACACTTACGGCATTAATCATTGCCATAACATCATCCGTCAATAGGGGTAGTATTTCGACAGCTTGCATGTTTTCGATAACCTGTTCGCGGCGTGTTGCACCCATAATAGCGGTACTGACATCAGGATTTTTGAGACACCATGCCAGTGCCAGACGGGGCATTGTTGTAACGAGTTCAGCCGCGATGCCCGACCATGTACGGACTGCATCCATGCGTGCCTTACCTGTTTCACCTTCCAGGCGTGCCCGCAACCATTCAAGACCGGGTTGACTTGCAAGCGCATCGGCAGGGATGCCATCATTGTATATACCTGTGACCAATCCCGCAGCCAACGGGGAAAAGACCGTTGTTCCCAGACCAATCGTATCATAAAGTTGTTTGTATTCTTGCTCCACGCGATAACGATGAAGCAAATTATACTGAGGTTGTTCCATAGTGGGCGGAATGAGGTTATACTGTCGTGCAATACTATAGGCTTCCATGATAGACGCAGCAGACCATTCGGACGTACCCCAGTAGAGTACATCACCGCGCTGGATTAGATCTGTCATAACGCGCACTGTTTCTTCAATGGGCACTTCCGGGTCGGGACGGTGACAGAAATACAAATCCAGATAATCAACTTGCAGCCGTTTCATCGCTTGATGACAGGCTTCAAAAACATGCTTGCGACTCAGACCCAATTGGGTTGGTTTAGCATGTTCTCCATACGATCCGTGCATCACCTTACTGGAAACAATATAACTATCCCGCGACCAACCTGCTTTCTTAAGCGCTTCTCCCATGAGCACTTCCGATTGACCATTGCCATAAACCTCGGCATTGTCAAAGTAATTGCAACCTGCATCATAAGCCGCAGTCAGACATTCCAGAGCGAGGTCGATATCCGGTTTACCACTGAACATTGCCCAGAAACCATAAGATATCACGCTAACTTTGAGTCCCGATTTTCCAAGACGACGATAGTTCATATTAACAACCTTTTCAATTTTTCAGAGATTGTACCCACCACAGTGACCTTACTGCAAAATGGGGGCGAAGTTGATCGGGTCGATTTGACTGAAATAGCTCATCAAGGTGGCAACAACCCGCACCTGTCCATCGGTGTTGAGGTGTAAGCCGTCTCCGAAAATAATTGCTGCCGGGTCGTTTGCCCAATACGCATCAATCGTTGCCTGGTCTTCCAGATTGACCGGGCGATAGCCAAAGGTCTGATAATTATCGCGTGTGATGCGTGAGACCACGTAATTTTCAATCGGATTCAGAAGTTCATCCATCGGCAGACAGTGAATTATGGGATTTGTTCCACAGGCATTATCGTGTACTGCATTCATGCCCCCGACATGAGCTAAGGAAACATTATCGCCGTAAGTTTCGTTGCCCACGCCCATCAGCGTTGTGTGATAAAAGCTCATGAGAATGATATTGCTATCGGGGCTTTCTGTGCGGATGCCATTTAGCATTTCTGTCAAACCCCGTTGATAGTCGGTGATGCCTGTGTTGAGATTGTCGGCATTGTAGAGGTCGTTCAGGAAGGGGAAGATGACGGTATAGCGGCAATTGAGCGAACGCCCTAAGAGATATTCGCGGGATTCTAAATATTGTTCGGCGTCGGGGTCAACGATTCCACTGGCGGAGAGGCTCAGGTCATAGATACCATAGTGAATCAGGTCGCGTGCCTGTAGCGCATCATCTAAAATTTGTGCGACCTGCCGTGATTGCAGTACGACAACGGCTGTTCCGGGTAATTGCGAGACAAAATTCCCCTGTGGCAGTGAATCACCCATAACAGCGATACAATTCTGCGCGGATGTGTCCGATTGTGCGGATAGGGATAGGGTTGTTAGTGATAATAGTAAAATGATGAGTGCGAGTCGTTTCATGATGGGTTTGCCTTGATTACTATGCTGATAATCATCTTTTTGACACAAAGGCTCAAAGACACAGAGAAAATTTTCAAGAGTACTATACGATTATTCTATTACAGCCTCATCAATCTGACTATGAATCAGCAAGGATATTCTGGATGGCGCGTTTGAGTTATTTTTACTGAACCAGTTGTGCTTAGGTCTTTGTCAAGATTTTTTGTGCTGCTTGATCATACAAAACCTCATCCTCACCTGCTTCCAGGGAAGTTATAGGGTATCATGTTCGAATTGTGGGTTTGCCCGGAACACGCCGATGACTACAGCACTGAAAATACTATGAGTAGAGCAGATAATGAGTAAACAAATGAAGTACCATGTTGAGATTAATTTTCGCGATGAGATGAAATCCGTCATACTAGCCCGGCATCACACAGTCTCAGACAACACCTTACGCATCACACATATTGACGGGAAAATAATCGTTTACCCTCTGGATACCATCGCTAATTATCAAACAATAGAAGTGGATGATTTCGCTGATGTCGGAGGCGTGATAGATACTGAAGTTGTAACCCATCATGAAAACACATACCTGCTACACCAGAGACTGAATATTCTGGAAGATCAATTTAAGGACATATTCGAGTCGCAATTTGAAGGAAATAAGCTAGAAGATCCACATGAGGGTGTGTCTGAATTGCAGTACAGGGTAGAAACTCTGGAAGATCAAATTAAGAACATATCTATACTACTGCGTCGAACAGATAAGCTGGAAGGTCAAATTAAGAACCTGTTGTCTCTGGTTTTTACGATAATTGTGCTAGGAATTTTCATGATAGTAATCTTCATAATTTTTGTTTTTCTGTTATATCGTTCTCTCGGTATTGCAACAGGACAAGCCTAACCACACGGGGCACATTACGTGCAATGATTGGTAAAGTCGCGTCAAGTTGTGTCGGAAAAAATTAACCAGAAAGCAACATTTCTCACTACTTTTGAGGATTTTAGCTTACCTGTTTTTGAAAATTCTCGACTGTCATATCAACGGTGATATGTACGACATGAGTTCGCCAAAATCGGGTATGATGGCAGTAGCAGTCATTCTATAAGGACAGACCGACGGTCTGCCTCTACGAAATGTAATTTTTTCGAGGAATCAGCAACGAAGTTTTTGTTTTTGTTGCGTTGTTGCACATAGGCGCAATAAAAGGAGCATGACACGTCATGCCCCTACCATCCGGTGCGGGTTATTTGTCGCGGGGGAGGATTTTTGCCAGAGCATCCCCGATGTTCCGTACCTGAATCAGTTCGAGTCCGGGCGGGATGTCCTCAACTTTGCGGCGCATTTTGGGCATAACAACTTTCTTGAAACCGATTTTGGATGCTTCATTGAGGCGCAATGAGAGTTGATTGACAGTACGAATCTCGCCACTCAAGCCGATTTCCCCGACGAATGCTGTATCTGCCGGGACAGGTGTGTCGTAATAACTGGAGGCAATCGCAACGGCTGTCGCAAGGTCAGATGCGGGTTCATCTATTTTCATGCCGCCGACCACATTCACAAAAATGTCATGCTCAAAGAGGCGTAATCCCATGCGTTTGCTCAATACCGCCGATAACAGGAGCAAGCGATTGTAATCGACACCGTTACTGGTACGACGGGCATTCCCGAAAGCTGTGGGGTTGGTGAGTGCCTGAACTTCGACTAAAAGCGGGCGTGTGCCTTCCATTGTGACCGCAATCGCACTACCAGGTGCGTTCACCACACGCTCGGCTAAGAATGCTTCACTCGGATTCGGAACTTCGACCATGCCCGAGCCGACCATCTCAAACACGCCGACTTCACTGGTCGCGCCGAAACGGTTTTTGATGCTCCGTAACAAACGAAAGCTCTGGAATTGTTCGCCTTCCAGATAAAGGACGGTATCCACGATATGCTCTAAAACACGGGGTCCCGCAATGTTGCCTTCTTTGGTCACATGCCCGATAATCATGGTCGTCACGCCGTTGGATTTAGCTAAACCCTGTAAACGGGTCGCCACCTCACGCACCTGTGAGACCAGACCCGGAGAGGAATCCAGTTCTTCAGAGTAGGTGGTCTGGATACTATCGACAATCAGTAAAATCGGATCGAGATTATTGACTTCCTCAAAAATGTTCCCGAGATTGGTTTCGGTCAGCAGATAAAGGTCATCAGCTTTGATGCCCAATCTATCCGCACGCATTTTAATCTGGCGGGTGCTTTCCTCGCCGCTCACATAGAGAACTGTACCGTGTTCCTGAGCTAACATTGCGGCAACGCTTAAGAGCAGAGTCGATTTCCCTATCCCCGGCTCACCGCCTATTAAACTAATACTACCGGGAACTAGACCACCGCCAAGCACACGGGAAAATTCCTCCAAAGGAACAAACATGCGGGGTTGTTCTTTAATATCGACTTCGGCTAATTTTTCAGGTTTCGCACGGGATGCACCAACCGGAGCGCGGACATTTTTGGCTTTGCCTGTTTTACGGACTTCAACCACTTCGGGGTCTATTGTGCCAAATTCACCGCAATTGGGGCAACGTCCCATCATCCGGGGTCCTTGCCAGCCACAATTCGAACAGACATAGCGGGTACGGGTTTTCGCCATGAGGGTATGCCTTTCAGGGATTTTCAGGTTATGGAGTTTATTTTACCCCGGAATGCTATTCTGGAACACATGTCCTAAAGAGTAGACAGTTATTAGTTGACAGTTAGCAGTTTTTCTAAAAATCAGAAAAGTGGAGGCGATACATCACCTCCCTACACAAACAGGGGATTTATTGTCAGGAAAAAGTCATTATTCCACTTTCAACGGGGCAGTGATCTTTGAGACCAACCCTTCAATATGGACACCTTCTCCTGATACGTCGTTATATCTTGCTATCAGACGACTTGCTTTACCGATGTCTTCGCCCTGAATAATCTCGAAATTTCCTGAATCAGACCAGGCAATATCTCTCAGGAAACCTCCCATTGCAGCGGCAGCAGCTCCTGTTGCCGGGTCTTCATAGACACCACCAACCGCAAAGGGATCACGGGCGTGAAATAAATTTTTATTCTCAGCATAAACGATATGAAAGGTCGCAAACTCTTCCCGTTCTTGAATCATGCGCCCCTGCTCAAAATTATATCCTAACTGAGATAAGCGTTCGCGTGTACGCAAAGCTAGAAACCCGTGTGTTGCGCCAGCATGAATGATATGCGGTGGTAGTCCGGGGTCAAGTTCATCTTTTGTTAGACCAAAGAGGGTCAATAATTCTGTGAGTAACTCATCGGGCATCAGCTTTGACCAGGTCGGGGGTGATCGGAATGTTGACTTCCAATCAGCCTCTGTCTCTTCAGCTTGCACCGGAATTTGTTTGCCACTTGCCAGTTCCAGTATATAAGTTCCTGCACCAAATGTTGCACCTAATTGTGCGCCTGTGGCAATTGTCGCATGACCACAAAATGGTACTTCTATTTCCGGTGCGAAGTATCGAATTTTCCAGATGTCCCCATCTGGATACAGGAATGCTGTTTCTGAATATCCTATTTCGGCAGCAATTGATTGCATCTTTGCTTCGACTAAAGGGGCATCCAGTATAGCAACGCCTGCTGGATTGCCACCTTTGCCATCTTTTGTGAATGCTGCTAATCGGTGTACGAGCATAGTTGTCCTCAATGTGGTTATTCTGGCGATAATGAGAAGCGTCAGAACGAGTTTAATGTCCAAGCATAGTTAGGGACGACCTGTGGCAGGCATATTTTACCCGCCGTCAATTCCTGAAAATCAGGGATTTTTGTATCAAAACACTTTATTGTGCTCAATTTATGTCTTGCGGGGGTAGTCTTTTTGCCAGTCGTACTGGTAGTAATCACCGGATTCGACTTTTTCCAATTTTTCGTTGAATTTCTGTGGTTTGAGCAGGGCTTCTCCAGCTTTCCGCGTAGTAGCAAGGGCTTCTGTGATGTCCTCTCCGGCACGACCACATAAGCGCACATATTGTAAATGCGAGTGAGCCGTATAGCTGACGCTGCCAACTTCTGAAATTTCGCCGATTTGTTTGCGGCGCAGTTCAAGTGCCTGTTGCATATCGCCTGTGAGTTCGAGGTATTCACAGACAGCATTGTAGTATTCGGGCAGGGGCTTAAGATCGAACTGGTCATGGTGAAATTTGCCACGTTGATGCAGGACTGCCGCACGCTCATCATCCCCGAGATATTTTGCATAATTTGCCTGCCAGAGCATGGATAGTGCTACTGAATTTTCGAGACGGGATACACGGGCGTTTTTCTCTCCGATGAAAGCATGGTCGAAGGCTTCTTTGAGATTACCGCGTGCATGGTGAATCATACGAATCATATTGTGTCCGCCGGATTGTCGATGGGCATTGCCGATGGTGATTCCCAGGTATTGCTGGATAATTTTTTCGGCCTGGTCGTAATCTTCCAGGGCATATGCCAGAGAAGAACGGGTATAAAGTGTGCGCTGATAGGTGTCATCATCGAGTGGAATTTCATTTTCCATGAAGGCAATCATCTCACGAATTTTATCTTCGTAGCCGAGTGCATCCATCGCATAGTAGACATACATCAGGGTATAGTAAACCCGTCCGCGAACAGGGCATTCCAGATATTGATCTTTGTGAGCGCGTGCCCCCATCTTGATCGCTCTATCCAATCCGGTGCGGTAATCATTCTTATAAAAGATGAGCGTTTCAGAGCACCAGTAATCATAGAACAGTTCAAAGCAGGGAAAGCTCAATTTGCGGGCGAGTTCCAGTCCTTCTTCAAAAGTATTGAAGGCAAGTTCATGTTTTTCGGCACGCAATGCCTGCCAGCCTTTATCGTAGAGGCGGACGAGTTGTTGATGCTGGATGTTGCCCGAGCCAAAGGCTTGCGCGGCAAAGCGATTAAACCATCCCCATAAATCTGTACGCATAGTGTCCTCAATGAGAGCAGATGACAGTCAGTTTTATGATACACCAGAACGGGAAGCGGCAATAATCACAGTATGATGTCGGACAATGCAAAAAATAATTTTCACCACGAATTTGCCCATGAAAGAATACACCACGAGCGATGAAAATGGTGTTGAATGCTTTCAAACCCCTATCCCCCCGCCCTTTCCCCATACCCGGTCGCGAGCTCCCTATGGAGAAAGGGAGCCTTTCAGTTTCCTATTATCTTGAAACTCAAAATTCTATTCTGATGCTATTTTCAGGGGAGGAAACGCTGTAATTTGTTAGAGAATATCAGGGGATATAGTTTTCATCATTATCAATGCGATTTAAGCGTTCCTCAAAAATAGGTAAGGAGGGCGAGTCTTTTAAGAGTGTCTGGATATATTTTTTTAAGTCGTGTTCGGGATTCATAAAAGCCCTCAGAATGATGCCTGTTAGCACAACAGGTAAAGCATAGAGCAGAATAATCGGAACAAGAATAACTGACCATATCAACCGTATCGCTATGTTATTAGCAGATTCATGCTGTCCTAGTGAAAATCCGAGGGGTGTTTTCAGGGAAATCAGGATTTTTCGTAAGGGTGATTGAGAATCCAATTTATCCAGTGCATACCCGAATATTTCAATGTATTTTGCAGTCCCTTTTGAATTTTGATAACGATAATATGTACAAAGTGCCATCTGCGCCCGGCTATCGTTTCTCTGAATCGGGCTGTACATCAGCCCTTTTATAATACGGGGTTCTTCAATAAATTTTCGTTCTAATGAATAATAGAATTCAGCAAATGCGCTGGCAGGTCGGGCTACAATATCCTGTCGATTATAAAGTGTATCTATCTTTGTATTTAATGAGACAGATTCAGAATCGGACAGTTTATCATAAGTCAACAAAACGCCTCGCCAGCACAATGCCGTGAATTCAACGATAGGATTGTGTTTATCATCTATATTTGCAAGGGCAAGATCAATAGACATAGCAAGCCTTTCTCGATCACCCGTTTTGTAGCAAATATGACACATGTTCAAAGCGCTCCAAACACTATCATAGTGATGACTGCCAGCGTTTTTTATCCAGTCCTCGCAGGACGCTTTTGCTTTATCCCATTCTTCCAGCGCGATATACGTTGTGGTTCGATCTCCCAAAAAATTCCGATGGATCGGATAATTCATCGGCAGATTATCAAGACAATATTGGATGGCATCGAGAATTTCTTTCGAGTAGCCTATCAGATCATAATCCCGATAAGCCATAATGAGGATCATATAGGGTACCACCATAATCGGACAGCCTTTATAACGGGGCTTGTTGGCTTCTACAAAGAGTTTCAGGGCATTATCTAACCTTGTTTTCGGATCGATTCTAAGATCATCCTGATTTCGATATACTTCGACTTCAAACAGGAAATACCAGAAAGGCTCATTTAGCCGGGTAGCAAGATTTTTAGCTGTCTCGCACAGGTCAAAGGCTTTATCCGCTGTGACATCCCGTAGCATATGCTTGATATTCATCAACTGCTGTTTTTCTTCATTGCCTGTTTCAAGCGCTTTTTTGTGATAATCAGCATACCAGGCATAGATTTCTACATAATTCACGGTCATTAAATAAACTCGTTGAGAATGCTGTAAAAGTGATATTTAGCATAATCGCGTTGTGTGCCGTAGAATTCATAAAAGCGATTGATGTATTTGCCACCGAGATTAAACTGGATGCTGCGCGAACCGAGGACTAAATCCAGATGACGATCACTGACTCCCATATCTCCGACATCCACAAAGCCAGTGATGCAATCCTGTTCAACATCAACAAGAATATTCGGCAAGCAATAATCACCATGTGCGACGACTAAATCTTCTTCATCATCGGGCATCGCATTGAGTAGATCACTGAAAAGTTCGTGCGGAGTTTTGCCATAATAGAGGGTATCAAAATTGTTGGCATGAACCCGTCCGCTATCGAGTTCGCGGCGTACCGCTTCAATCTGAACATTAATCGTAAAGTCGAAAGGGCAGTCCTCTACCGGGAGACTATGCCACATACGTGCGCCTTCCGCCATGAGTTCGAGACGACGCTCAATTGACAAATCCGCCTCAAATAGCATTTTGCCTTTAATTGCCGATGTCAGCATGTAGTGTTTGCCGCGATTGACTTCAAAATGAATCACACGCGGGGTTGGAAGTTTGCCATCCAGCCATTGTAAGCGATCACATTCATCTTTGAGTGATTCGCCTATTTTCAGGTAATAGGTTTCGCCTGCATCAATGCGATAGACATCATCGGCGGACATTCCAACAGTGATGGGTGTTACTTCTGCGCTATCGACAATGGCGCGAATGGTGAGAGGTAAATGTTGCATGGGTTTTATTTTCCCCTGTTCAATATACTGTAATTTTACATGTTATCTGTGCGGGGACAATTAAAGTTTGGAGGAAAAGTGCTGAGGCTGAGAAAAGATAACTCATGAAAGAACAGCCAAGTTATATCTAAAATGTCAATTTGAGATATTGGATATGATATATGGATTTTTTACAACAGGAGACAGTGAAAAGGGAGTAGGATATTTGTATCATTATAGGATAAGGGAATTTTCATGTTTCGTATCGCTGCGATTTTGACAGGTATCACGTTGATGATTCTGTCGATGGTATACCTGGTTGTGATGTTATTTACTGCGCCTGCACCGGATTCAACCGGATTGTTGACAGCTATCCTCTGTGAGAATGGCGAAATTATGACGCGCAGTACAGGCGAACGCTTTGAACCGGGATTTTTTCAGGTTAACAAAGTGCCAACGCATCTATTCTGTCAGAATGGAGATGGAGATTTGCGAGAAGTCACCGGACAGGCATTCGCTGTGGTGATGGGTAGTTATGCAATCATCTTCCTGGCAGGGTTATTCACATTTTTGTATGGTTTCATTAGCTTGATGCGGGAACGTATGACAAATATTCGTAAAGCAAAACGAAAAGTTGCCGATGATTAGTTATTTAGCATGGCATCAATGACATCTATCAATTCATTGCGGGTGACAGGTTTGGTGATGTGTTCATTGAATCCGGCTTCAAGGCAAATTGTCCGTGAGGCACTAACAGCATTTGCGGTAATGGCAATTGCCGGGATAGTGGCAAAGTTTGCGTTCTCGCGGATTTGTTGCAGGAGTTCGATTCCACTGACGCGGGGCAGGTTAATATCAATGAGCATGAGTTGAATATCGGCGTTTTCGAGAGCTTCCAGAGCATCATAGGCATGATTGGTGAGGACAATATTGTAATCACTTTTATCAAGCATCCGTCCTATGAGTTCGAGCGTATCGCGATTATCTTCTACCACCAAGATAGATTGTGCTCCGGTCATTGATGTGCCTCTCAGGAATTTTGTGCGGATGTTTTAAGCATTGTACCGGAAATTTGCAATCCAATCGTATAAATTATGTTTCGAAAGTGTCATAAAATTCACAGTTGTTAATCAGATGTCATGATACACTGAGAATATGCTAAGTATTGTGGACTTTTGTACTATCCCCGTGTAAGCTAATGATGTAACAATTGTTACGCAATGTTATATGGGGTAGTTTTATTATGTATGATGTTTCATGGCTTGTTCGCAACAAAGTTCTTCTCATTCGTGCGGAAGGTGATGTCACCCTCGCTGAACTTAAATCCGGCTTATCGTTGATGCATGTTATGGTAATGGATAGTGACAATACGATTCATTGCATCACGGATAGCCGTAATCTCAAAAAATATCCGCTCGATTTTTCCACGATGCTCCGCGCCGCACAAAAGCAAGATTATTCCGGTTGGACAATCAACATTGACAGCAATCCGATGGCACGCCGCCTGACGGATATGGTCACACAGATGACAACCGGGCAAAAGGTCAAAACATTCCCGTCGATTACCCGTGCGCTCAAATTTTTGCAGCAGGACGATCAGCAGGTGGGTGAGATGGCTGTTTCTGCTGAAGCGGGTGTTTAAAAAGCATCAACGCAGAGATGCAGAGAAACAGAGGCACAGAGTAAAATTTTCAAAATTGTTTGTCGATAATCTTCTAAAGCACCTGTCGATAAAGATTTTGCTCGTTTTTGTGTGCGCTTATGAAAATTGACCATGAAATCAGATAATTCTCCGGCTGACAGCATCTACAGATTACGGAGTTATATGTTTCTCAGACAATCTACTTTCGCATATTTTCGGATGACATGGATGTCATCCCTACAAAATGCTTTGTTTGTCAAAATTTAATGGCTCGTTCCATTCTTGCAGTTTGCATTATTTTATTTTGAGGGGGTGCGGTCGATTAAGCCACGAAAATCACTCCCGAATCCCCAATCGAAGGGTTTTTCTCTGGATTGCAGGACTGTTTCATCGGGTTCAACGCCCAATCCGACACCATCGGGGACAATGAGATAGCCATTTTCATAAGGCAGTGGTTGTTTGACGATATGATCGACATAGAGCATGGGTCCTGTGTTATCCGAGGGATAATCCAGTACAGATGCTGTCGCGCCGAGATGTGCTACTGCTGCTGTGCCTAAATTTAGCTCCTGCGTTGTCCCTATCAAGACACTCTTATGCGATGCTTCCGCGAGAGCAACTACTTTCAAGCACGCCCGGATGCCTCCCATCACATAGGGCGATACATTCAAAATATCGACGCAATCCTGTCGGACGAAAGTATAGGCATGAGATAGGCTGTTCACATGTTCGGAGACCGGATAACGACTGCGACGGGTGAATTCTGCTAAACCTTCCAGATCATCGACATATGCGGGGCTTTCGATCAGCATAAAATCAGTGATTTCCGCAATGCGATCCACCGCAAGCAAGGTTTGTCGCCAGTGCATCAAATTGGAAAAATCAATCGACTTAATCTTCACTGTATCGCCAAAGCGTTCGCGCATCTGCTGGAAGAATAAAATATCTACATCAACATTCGCCCCAACATAGACACGGTATAAGTCAAAGCCTAAGGCTAACATCGCCTCAATGCGCTCTAAATTTGGAGCAATGTCGGCTTCTGAACGCTGACGAAAAATCGGATAGCAGACTTTGATTTTATCTCTGACTTTTCCTCCAAGAAGAGAATGTACCGGAACGCCATCTTCACGCCCGATTAAATCCAGACAGGCGAGTTCGATTCCCTGTCGAACCAGACCGGATCGACCATATTTGTGATTTTCCGGCGGGAATAATTCGGCAAACATGGCATCCATCGCGGCGAGATTACGGGGGTCACGTCCAACCAATAGTTGATTAAGTGTTTTTTCCAGTAAAGGAATATCAAACTGGTACATGGGGAAGTGAGAGAGGTCGCTCATTTCACCCCATCCGATAGCGCCGGATGTTGTTTCCAGATGGACGATGACATGATAATTGACGATTCCTGTGCGACGTGCCGCAGAGACAAGATGTAATTTAATGTGACTGATTTTCATGAGTTTTACACCGTTTGTTTCTGAATAAGGGACTGTGATTGCCAGGATTGCAGTATACGGGAGACTTCTGCCTGTTCATCAGCATTCAAGGTAGAAATTGGTGGACGGACATCAGCAGCACAGAGATTCATCTGAGCCATCGCTTCTTTGACAACCGAGACATTTAAGGCATTTTGATAACGGGCGCGTAGAGCTTCAAAGGGTTTGATTTGATGCCAGATTGTCATTGCGTCAGGGTAATTTCCTGCTTGCAAATACTGGAACATATCCAGACCGATGGAGGGTTCAACATTGACCAGACCGGAGGTAAAGCCTGTTGCGCCACCTATCCAGAAATAAGGTGCCCATCCTTCTGCGAGACCACAAATCCAGGCAAAATTATTCAGGTTTGCGGCATTGCGAATTTCAGTGAAAAGTTGAACATCAGGGACAGCGTATTTCACGCCGATGACATTCGGGCAAGTATCCACAAGGCGGGTTAGGTGTTCAGCCGTGATACTCGCGACACGTAAATAAGGAACGATGCCCATCTCAGGGAGAGCGTTGGCTATCGTTTGATTGTAATTGAGCCAGCCTTCTGCTGAACGGAAAGGATGCGGGGGTTGATGTACCATGACTGCCTGTGCGCCAGCAGATTGCGCCTGTTTGCCCATCTCGATTGCTGTTGCCGTGTCATGTCCGATACCTGCGAGTACCAGTGTTTTATCATCGGCAAATTTACCCGTAAGCTGAACAATTTTCTCTGTTTCTGCTAAAGTTAAGGAGTAAAATTCGCCCGTGTTTCCGTTGGGGGTTAAAACAGTGATTCCACCATCAACAAGACGATGAAGCAGGTGCTCATATTGCGTCCATTCGATGTTATGCTCTGTATTAAAAGGTGTTACCGGGATGGAAATCACATGGGATAATCGGTTTGCAAGGGATGAAAAAGACATTATATTGTGTCCTCGAAGAAAAACTATTTTTGAGACATTTTAGTCATAAATCATATATCATATACGATTCTGTGTTATGCGTGGATGATATATCATTGCGGGATGTAATGCAACAGGAGGAAATCTATGCGGGATGTGGTTGTCATCGGAGGTGGTCTGACAGGCTTATCGGCTGCCTATGAATTATCACAGCATGAGCTTGATGTCACGCTGATTGAGGTCAAGCGACAGTTGGGTGGCAGTATCCAGACGATTCAGCAAGAAAACAGTATTTTAGATGCGGCGGCATTCGCGATTCGTGATTCCCTGGACAGTAATTGGTTAGAGTCACTCGAACTATCTGATGCTATGTTTCCTCTAAAAGATAATGTAATGGCATTCAAAGCGGGGACAGGCAGTCTGATTGCTGCGTTGCAGTCAAAAATTAGCGCAACCCGTCTGATGCGAATGGCTGTCAGCAGTATCGGTGAACTCAAAGGCGGTGGCTATAGCATTTGCATGGAAAATGGCTTGATGTTCGATGCGAAAGCACTGATTTTAGCTGTTCCGGCACGATATGCAGAGCGCATGTTTTACGGCTACATCAACGACATCACAGCGCAATTGCTCGATTATCACTATGATACTCTGTTGCGTGTCTCGCTGGTGTGTAAGACAAAAGATTTGCCTGTGCGGATTTCGACGCCGCCGGATATGGCGTATTCTTTCATTCACCGCACAGAGCATCCTGCGCGTGTGCCGGATGGGTATACATTGTTGCAATTTGGAATGCGTATCGACCCGAAGCGATTGTCATCGGATGACGGGATGGTCAAATTTTTGTGTGAGGGATTCCGTTTGCCGAAACCCTTGACTTCACATGTCGCGCACTGGTCGGAGGCTGACCCGGTTTCCTGTTATGATGATGAGCATAAAGCACGCATCGGTGCTATCCGCGATAAATTGCCGGAGGGTATCAAGCTGGTGGGGAGTGATTATTGTCTGGACATGCCTGCAAAACAGGGGGTTGCTCATCTGGATGAACGGATTCAGCAGGGGATTGAGGCGGCGCGTCAGGTGATTGGGAGTTAAAAGTGCTGAGTTCTGTGTCCTGAGGGAAGAGCAGGTTGTGTTCCTTCTCCCCTGGCATATATTTACAGCGTGATGTTGTTTTATGCGTTCCTTTTCGAGGTATTATCTCCGGCGTCTTCGCCAATATAAAGTGATACTAACTACAGATACAAATAGAGATACGACAATAGTTGTGAACAGAGCCATAAAGATGGTATCGGAGAGCATTATATCAGCGGCATATAATAGAAAAGCAATTACTATGGTGAACATAAAAATGACGAGCCCTCCGGCTGCCACAGCCCATTGTATGTCAGGGGCTTGTTCACCGATACGAGATATTGCACCTAATAAATCATCAAGGCGCTTTTCTGTTTCTACCAGTTCAGCATCATTGACCACATCGAATACGGCTTTACGTTTTAGTGCTTCTTGATTGGTAGCATCCATATTATCAACCATAATCCTGCCAATTCACATAAAGTAAGTAATGAGTGGTTAACTATTTTGAATCAAGTACATTATCTATTCGTTTAAGATAATTTTTTAGATATGACCGATAATGTTCTATCTCTTCTGCATGTTTCTTATCCCGTATGGATGTAATGCGGTAATAGATAAACCCCAATATTAGAAATATAGGAAATATTACCAGATAAATACCCACTTCATTGAAAGTACGCGGTCCAATATTAAACATATCGGCGATAATAAATGGGATTGGAGCTAAAATACCAGCAACAAGGATGGTTATCAGGTCATCGCGCACGTACCGGGATGCTCCGGTTAAATTCACAGAGTCAATTCTCACAAGCATCAAATTTATTTTTTCTCGTCTCAAGTATAATTTTTGTTGGATTTGTTCATCTGACATATCGTTCACATTTATATCCATTTGAATTTCTGACGCCAAATCTTCAACAGGTGTTTCACTCATATCTATGCCTGTCTGATTTTCAGGGAATTGACTCATTATTTTTCGCTAAAATAAATCTTATGACCATGATTATTATGGATGCAAAATAAATAAAATTCAACAGGTTAGTTGAATTTTATTTATTTGAGTGCATATTGTCTAAAATTATATTAGAGCATGGTGTACAGATTCACTGTCTCACGCGAAATCGACGCGCAGACCGGCGTTCTGACAGCCATGCCAGGCGAGTGCGGTGGCGATAACGGTGTCGTCGTGCATTCCCGGTGGGGCAGTGTAGCGATAGTTGCCACCGGGTGTCATTTCGACTTCGTAGGATGCGAGTTCCGCAAGCAATGTTTCATCCGGCAAAAGTGCGAGTTCACCGCGTTCGATTGCCAGGGCTAAGCCTTCGATGAGCGGGGCTTTGCTTTTGGATGTGGTCATGAAGGGGCGCACAGGTAAGCCTTCTGCCCGTAATTGCTCGATGATGGGTGTGCCGATGCTATTTGACTCTGCCCATATGACTGCCGGATGCCATCTATCAGCCAGCGATTTGAGTCGTTCGCGCTGAAAACGATATTCGATGCGATTGAAACGGTCGATTGCGACCATTTGCCGGGTGGTGCTATCAATGACAGTAATGACGGTGTAATCATGGTCACGTCCCCAATCAACTCCGATGATATAGCGATGTCCGGCGATGTACTCCGCATTGATTGGTGCGACGGCGGCTTCTGTTAATCCTCTGAACACTGCACCGGAATCATCTAAAAATTCGGCTTCGTATTCCTCACGAAACGTGCGGTCTGATGTGGTGCGGCGAATATCGTCTATTTCAGACTTTGCTATCAGGGGATTGACCCATGACTCAAAATGGAAACTGCGCCATCTTGATTGTAGCGGGTCGAGTCCCAGCGCATAGAGATGCCAGAACCAATTTTTCCCGCGAGGGGTACTCAGAAAAAGAGCGCCTCCCTGTGATTCCAGCAACATCGGGCGCACAACTTCCGCCCAGACATCAGGGTGCATGTATGCCGCTTCATCTAAAACGACATAATCCAGCCCTGCGCCGCGTAGATTATCAGGGTAGTGTGTGCTATGAATTTCGATAACGCCACCTGTCGGGAGTTCGATGCGTTTTTCACTCTCCCTAATCAGGATGCCAGGGGCGTTCTTCATCGCCGCTTTCAGGTCGCGCCAGACTTGTGCTGCCATCTGATACGTGGGTGCGAGCCACCACACCATTTTGCCCTTCGCTGCCTGTTCCGTTATGACCAGCTTCGCCAATTCGGTTTTCCCAAAGCGTCTGCCACAGGTAACTATCGTGTAGCGCTGACTGGTCGATAGAATCGTCTTCTGTCCAGGGTGGGGTTTCGGAAGTCTTGCCAGTGGTGGCGTCGTAGTATTCGATGATGTGCCGATTGTTATGAGTGGTTCGTTCGATTGCTTTGGCATCATGTATCCTTATAAAACGGTCAACGAGTGTTCCGATAGCACCAATAATCTGATTCAGGGGCGCATTCTTGATTTTGTCGGCAGTCACGGCTTCGGTGAGCATGGTGATTTTGTCGCCGAAACGATTTTGTGCGACCATGAGTTTATGCACACCTTCGTCATGAAGATATGTGTAGTACTCGTCTTTGATTTGATCATAATTTTTCGCCCATTTGCGAATGAGCCGGGTCGAAACACCTGTGACTTCACTGGCTTTCTTGATGTCCATATCGCGTAATTTCCAGACGGTACTCATTTTTTCGATGATGGAATAGCGTTTTCGTGGCATGTTCGTCTCCTTTGGTTTAGCCCGGACACGATGCATCGTGTCCCTACAAATAACGGGATGAAGGGCATATTGATGAACAACATGCCCTCTAACCCTGACTGCGGACTCACCATCCAGCTGATAACGGTTGACCTGAAAAATTGAGTAGCTTTTGTCATCCGTGCCGCAGTTTTGAACTATGAAATCATTATAGAATATTTGTTCTGTAAAATGTTGTGCATATGAACGTTCATATCAACGTTGATATGCCCGGAGAGAAAAAGGGAATAGAATTATGCTCATCAAATCAGTCTATAAATGTTATAAAGAAGTTTGTATTTTACTTGTGCAACAGCCTTAACGCGCTTAACATGAATTGTAATAATCAATTTTCAGGGGACAGAACATGAAACGTTTATTAGTTGTTTTGATGATTACAATTTTTGCAACATTGCTTGTTCACGCAGAGGATGATCAGGGAAATGTGAATGATCCCGGCGAAAATGACCGCGCCAATGCCTGTTATGACGATGGTAGTATGGCTGGCAAGTGCGAGACTGATTGGGAATGGGAATGTGGCTGGTACTTTATTCGCTTTGAATATGGGTCACTATCGCGGGACAATTTCCCTGGCTGGTGTGCCTCACTATTACCTGCGATTGTTGAAGACGATGCAGTCACTGTATTAGCAACAGGAGCAGGTTGTGTACCATTTCTGGGAGAATATATCTTTTTTGTTAGCGGCGATTTCCTGCCATCGGGCACAGCGACATATTCCGATCCTGGCTGCACAACATCATCCGGCGTCACCCTGATCGAACTGGTCTATTCAACCACAGGCGCACCCGGTGCTACCGCTATATGTGTATCTAACGGGTTTACGGGTAGTGGATTGGTTGAGGGCAATATCTATCACTGTTCATAGACTGTATTCTATCTTTTAAATGATGAAAGGCATGTCTACAGTGACATGCCTTTTTGGTTATATAAGCGGGTTTATCGCATTAATCTGGAACGATTACAGGATTAATCGGGACTATTCATTTTAGATGATAAATATAGAAGGTAGTACGATGAAACGATTTTTGCCGATTGTGTTGATTCTTATTTTTGCGACTGTTCTTGTTCAAGCCGAAGATGACATGGGGAATGTGAATGACCCGGGTGAAAATGATCGTGCCAATGCCTGTTATGACGATGGTAGTCTTGCTTATAAGTGCGATACCGATTGGGAATGGGAATGTGGCTGGTATTTGATTCGCTTTGAATACGACTCATTATCGCGGGACAATTTCCCTGATTGGTGTGCCTCTCTATTACCGCCGATTGAAGAAAACAGTACAGAGGTAGAAGGTTGCCGGCCACATCTTGGTAGTTATCTCTATTTCGGAAGTGGCAACTATCTGGCATCCGGTGCGCCGACCTATTCAGACGCACGCTGCACCAATGCTTATTCCAACATAAATAGCGATCTGGTTTATGCGCCGGGTGGTTCAACCGAAGCAACGGCGATCTGTGTGGCAAATTCATCGCATACGGATAGCGGGTATATCGGCGAGAATATTCACTACTGCCGGAATTAGGAGACGTATCGTCATATCTTAACGATGCCCGCAGAGAATGATACTATTAAGTCCGTCTATTCTTATACACGGAGTTATTCGATGCAGCATTATCGGCGCAATTATCTCATCGTTGGCATGGCAATCCTCTTTTTCATTGTCGCGATCATGGTATCCGGCTGGCAAATGGTCAATCGAACCGACGGGCAATTTGTTTATATTGTGGATGATGCTTATATCCACATGTCCGTCTCTAAAAATGTGATTGAACACGGGGTATGGGGCAGCAACAGCACTGAATTCAGTTTTGTGACCTCATCGCTGATTTATCCGATTCTGGTTTCGGCTGTATTTCTGGTGACAGGCACAGGCAATATCTGGATTCCACTGTTGCTGAATATCCTTGCCGGGGTCGGGGTGCTGTATTCGACATATGATGCACTGGTGCGGTTGAATATCGACAATCGGATTAGCTTATTGGCGCTGATTATGCTCATCATTGCTGTGCCGCTGCCTCTATTAACCTTTATGGGCATGGAACATATCTTTCATGTCTGGTTTTTCATTTTGATGCTGTATCAGACTGCGATTCTTGCCAACAAAGAACGGGAGTCAATCACTGTTCGTGATTATGGCATTCTATTTTTGCTGGCATTTTTACAGACAGGCATTCGCTACGAGGGCATGTTCACAATTGCCTGTGTTGCGATTGTATTCATTTTATACTGGCGACTGATTCCGGCTATCCTCACAATTATTGGCGGTGCGATACCTGTCGGACTATTCGCTGCCTATTCTGTGAGTAAGGGCAGTCTCTGGTTGCCGAATTCCGTGTATCTCAAGGGAAGTGTTGGTTCTTATGATGGTATCGGAGATTTCCTGACGATTCTGCGACCGGATGTTGTGATTCTCAACACACTGGAATCAAGCGTCATCTGGTTGATGACCATACTTGTCGTGCTTGCAGTGATTTTGTCGATGAGTCGATGGCAGGAACGCGACACGAAAGGCACATCGGTCACGCAAATCATTGGCTTTTTACAAACACCGGAAAATGCCGTTGTGTTGCTCTTTATCGGGAGTGCTATCTTACACAGTCGATTTGTGACCGCGAAATTTTTGCGTTATGAAGCCTATCTCATCGGGGGATTTATCTTCATCAGTGCCTGGCTTATCTGCCGCATTCTCTCAGAGACAAAAGGGGCAAAACGGACGGTGAGTCTGATTGCTCTGGCAGGGGTGTTTCTGATTCCATCGGGATATAACTTCCTTATTCGCACTGTCACGTTGACGATTATCCCTGATTGGTCGAACGAAATTTACAGTCAACAGTATCAGTTCGCGCATATGATCGCGCAAGAATTACCCGCAGATAGCGCGATACTGCTCAATGACATCGGCACAACCGGATATTTTACGGAGGTCTATTTTGTGGATTTGCTCGGTTTAGCTAATATTGATGTGGCACGGGCACGCGCAGAAGGTCTCGAAAACCGTGAATTGACCGGACGGTTGATTGTCGAGAATCATGCAACATTTGCTATCATTCATAATGGGATTGTCGGGGATTTGATTCCGCTTGATTGGATTCCTGTGGCAACCTGGTCAGTGCCGGAATCGGTGATTTTGTTTGAGGATAGCATCACATTTTACGGGTCTGACACAGAACAGGCAGCGATTTTACTGGATGCAGTCAAAAATTATGAAGCACAATTGCCCGATAATGTGATTGTGTGCTATGTCGATGAGGCGGATTGTTCAGCGTATTTAGCGCCGAGACAAGAATAATAACTGCTTAGAGCAAATGGCGATTTTTCAGAAATTGAGGGGCTTAATACCCCTGGTATTCTGTGTTCCCTGAGTCAAAACGCCGTTGTCTGGCTTTCGCCAATTCCTGTTCCAGCGTGTATAAATCGTCATATATCGGGAGGTGAGAGAGCTTTGCATTCCGCATTGTTTTCAAGAGTTGTGAAACTTCTTGTTCAAGCTTGTTGATGTGTCTGTCTGAGACATGTTCAATATCCATCAGATTTCTCCTATAAATTAGAGGGTATTTCCTCTGTTTTAGAATTTTTGTGATGATAGACGGCAATCAATAAACCCCAGAAGAATATTGAGATACCGATCAAAATTATGATACTCATAATTACTACAGCCAGTAGTATGTTTTCCATGTTGAATTATCCTGTCATTCAATGTCAGATTTGAGCAAATGTGATATAATATTAAGTAATCGGCTCATTGAGGAAGGTTTGATGATATATTTATCAACGCCCAATTCCGCCAGTAGAGCAGGGGTTTTCTCATCACTATTTCCTGAAAAAATAATGAAGGGAATCTTCCTGTATTTTTCATTTGCTTTTAGTATTTTTAGGAGTTCCAATCCTGTCATGATTGGCATATCAATATCACAAACAATTAAATCCGGTTGATTTTCTACGATCATATCAAAGCCAATAGAACCATTTTCAGCTTCGAGTACGACATATTTTTCCAGGCGTAAAATATCCAGGATGTCCGTTCGAAGTTCGGGATTATCATCAATCACAAGAATAACACTCATATACCTGAATTCCCGTCAGTTTTTTGTACAACTTGATTATCACGTTGTGGTCTGAGGGTGTCCATTCATGTCTGTCACGTTAGCTCCGCGATAGGATTTATAATAATTGAATCCAGACGCAATTCGGGCATTCTCCTGAGCATAGGATCGCTTTGTTGCAAGGAGCGATTTGCATGTTTCATCGACGGAACAGTTTTCCACTTCATACCAAAAGCACTGCTCATGGCGTTTAAGTGTATCTGAATTTGAACGTTATGCACGATGGCTACAACCTGTCCCATCCATACCTGTTTTGCCAGCAGAGCGAATTCAGACCGGGCTTCGCGGTTGGCGTGTTTCAGGCTTTTAACTCCAGTGGCATCAAGAATTAGATGAACTTTTGGAATATTCTGCCGATCAATTGTGGTGATGATAAAGCGTGACATCTCTGATATGGCAGATGCGGAAATTGCGCCCGATAATTTCCAATATAAGACTTGATTGTTGACAAGCCAGTAAAGTTTCGACTCCATATAAGTTAACCTCTCCATAATTGTCAAGTCGTTAGGATAATTATTTTTGCTGTTGTCTTAATTTTTTTAACAGGCGTTCTTGTCGATGCTGTCTACGTTTCATGACTCTTTCATGTGACCATACCGGTAAATGTTCGGAATCCGTAGTTGAAGGTTGCACTTTATTCTCAGGTATCAGTTGTTGCGATTCCAAATTCGTAATATAGGTTTCAAGCATATGGTAGGTCTCTCCGGCTATTGAGGAACTTAACTCCTCTAAAATCTCCGAAACGCGGTCAGGTCTCTCTATGTATGTCATTATTATCCTCTATAGTGGGGCTTATATAAGTTAGTGCCCGGATTTTAAAAATGAAGCATCAATTTAATCCTGTCACTGTGGTACATACTTCTCGTACCGATGTAATGTACAGATATGACGCTTTATATTGATAACGTTTAATACCGATGATGTATTTGTTGAGACTGTTGAAAGCTCAAGAACAGGATGTCTTTAAGGTGAGGTCTGAAGGGCAAGAGGAATGTGATTTCTGTTTAAGACCAAAAGGAAATCGCCAAGCATCACCAGACATAGATTGATTAGAGAGGTATCTGAATCTTATTTAGAATAATTGTACCACACTCTAATAATTAAAACATGAGAAAGTGATTTTATGGACACTTTTGCGCTTCCTTTTAGCAGAGCAGGGTGTAAACGACTATCTGACAAATTGCGATATAATTCAAACATGGTAGCAATCAATCGGGGAGAAGGTGTTATGTCTGAGATTTTACAGATGAGTGCGGCGGAAATTGTGCGACAGATTAAATCGAAAAGCATCACGGTCATAGAAACTGTTGAAGCGCATATTCAGCGTATCGAAAAAGTGAATCCACTGATCAATGCAGTGATTATTCCGTTATTTGAGCAAGCCCGTCAGCAAGCAAAAGATGCCGACCAACATATCGCAGAGAACGGCACAGAGGATTTGCCGCCGTTATATGGTGTGCCTGTCACGATTAAGGATTGCTGGGCTGTTGAAGGGGCGCGTTTTACAGGGGGGTCAACGTATCACAGGGACGATATAGCCGACTCGGATGCAGAAGTGGTCAAGCGTTTCAAAGATGCTGGCGCGATTATCTTTGGGAAAACAAATTTACCGGATATGTGCTGGTCGGGCGAGACGATCAATCCGATTTTCGGGCGTACCAACAATCCGCATAATATCAATTACTCGGCAGGGGGCAGTAGCGGGGGCGAAGGGTCTATCATCGCAGCAGGGGGGTCTCCACTGGGCATTGGCAGTGATATTGCAGGAAGTGTTCGCTTACCTGCCGCAATGAATGGATGTGTCAGTCTGAAACCAACTGCCGGACGTGTGCCATCTCATGACCATTTTCCAATAGCATCCGAAAAAATCCGTGCATGGAATACAGCGGGTCCGATGGCGCGTCGCATAGAAGATTTAGCGCTGGCGATGGATATTCTCTCTGAAACGCCGATGCAAGATCATCGTGAGATTGATTTATCGGGGCGAAAATGCCTGGTGTATTTGCATAGTGGCGGCGTGTTTCCACCTGTGAGAAAAAGTGTCGTCGAAAGTGTTTCGCTGGCAGCCGGATCGCTCAAAAAAGCGGGAATGGATATGCAACGGGATGATTCACTGGCACTCGATAAGCTCACCATTTTGTATCTGCATCTGATGAGCAAGCACGGTAATCAAGCATTCAAAGAAGTGCTCGGCGGCGGGAAATCTTATGATCTATGGGAAGAGATGAATTTCGTTCGCAAAGGACAGGGACGCATTTCTGCCAGTGTGCTGTGGTTTGCCACTTCAATTGATTATGCTGCACCTGCGGCGTATATTTTTGGCGAAACCTCATTTAAGCGTCTGGACGACCATAAACGCCAGATACTCGATAAGATGGGAGAGGGCGGGGTGATATTGTGTCCGCTCATCATTACCTCGCCGCCCAAACATGGCTGGGGATACTGGTTGATTACACAGATTCCGTATACAACACCGTTCAACGCGCTTGGATTCCCGGCGGTTGTGTTGCCTGTTGGCTATAACAAAAAAGGTCTCCCGATGGCTGTTCAGGTTGTGGCGCGTCCGGGAGAAGATGATGTGGCGCTCGCCGTTGCTGCTGAACTCGAACGCCTGTATGGTGGCTGGAAAATGGCAAAATTATGAAGCTGTTTGCTCTAAAATAGTGTGAGCGTAATTCAAGGCTTCTTCTTCTGACTCCACAAATTTGAGGTCGTGCTTGCTCAGGGATTTCAGGAGATTGCCTAAAAATTTGGCTGTTTTATCACCATTGATAAAAATAAAAGCCTTGATACGCGGATCTGCACGGGCAACTCTAACCAGCCCATTTACATTCATCGGATAATTTCTGGTGGCAGTCATATCAATAATGATTGCATATCGGGCTTCATCACTGGCATCCACCATTGCAGAAATAGTATCCATATCATCTGCAACCTGTTCAAGCTGCACTGTTTCACCCCAGCGGGAATGATAAATTTGTGGTGCAAGTTGTTGAATATAATCTGGCATGGGTAAGGCTCTTTAAATCTACATACAATAGAGGATTTACTATGATAGCCTACGCTTCTTTTCCAGGTCAATCCAGAGTCGGGCTTTCTCAATTCCAGTAAAAATTTGAACGCGATCCCGTTCTAAAATTGTTTCGAGCATTTTTGTTGTTTCGGCACTGATACTGCGATTGGCAATGACGATTGCGATACAGGCTGTGATTTTACCATCGCGGCGGGAGAGAGTGCGTAATTCGTGTGCCAGTAGACGCAGCGGCAAGAGCATGGATTCCCGTGCATCTATGAGCATGTAAACATCGTCCTGTTCGCTGGATGCGAAGATTTTTGCCGACAAATCGAATAGCTGTTGAATTGCATCACTATTCATGCGATTCATTTTGATTTCGTGAAGATTACCTGTTGATTGCTCGTGAATAACGTAAGACATGATAAATACCCCAATTGTTATAATATGTAATTAATTATACGTAATATTTCTTTTTTAGCAAGCATAATAGGACTATAGAGGGATAAACTGATGCTGGAACACTACGCTTGCTCTATGGTGAAAATGGAACGCTTGTGGAAAGTTGTGCGTCTATATGATTATAGAGGTGCGTGGCGATGCTGCGCTTATTGAGATTAATGACATAGTGCTAACATACATCATAGGGATTATGTCAGGTCTATGTTAGCGTAGGGGATGCGTAGGCTGTGCGTCATGTAATGGCAATCGAAAGATGATACAGTAAAAGTGTTCAGGGTGATTGCCCCCACTTTCTCCTGAACACAGGCTTCCCCGATACCGAAACGCCTTTGTCACCGGACAGGGCGTTCGGGTTTTTAATGGGGAAGTGATTGTCCGATTTTGTGCTGTCGGGTTAGAATGAACAGAGATTTAAGATTCATTCAACATTGAGACCCGACACATGGAAAATCTACCCCGTCCTGCTGCCATTTTAGCCGCAATTATTACCGCACTGCTCGGAATCGCATGGGGATTCGCTGAATTTGACCTGATTCCCATAGACGCCAACATATTTGAACCTATTTTAACTGTATTCGGTGCATTGACGGCTGTTGCGACGGTGTTGGCATTCTCCGTCAATAAATCAGACGAAAAACAGCAACGCAGCAATCGCGAAATTTTGATTGCCACTGTTCAGAATAACTGGATTGAAGGTGTGTTGCATGATGCTCTGCGTGATGCTGAGATACAGGTTGAATTTGAAGGGGCAGCCGAAAAAGCAGGGGATGCAGCATTGTACCGCGATTACGAACTGCCGATAGACCTTGTCCTCAATGATGGGAGTACACGCGAAAATCTCAAGCGCTCTGCTGATGTATTACTGAAAACATTTAAGCATGTCGATAGAAAATTGCTGATTCTCGGTGCGCCGGGTAGTGGTAAGACAGTGTTGATGTTGCAACTGGCAGAACGTCTGCTGCAAGAGGCACGGGATGATGAGAAAAAGTCGATTCCTGTTGTGTTCAATTTGTCCTCATGGGCGGAGAAGCGTGAGTCGCTGACAGATTGGCTGGTAGAGCAGTTGCGGCGGGATTATGGTGCCAGGAAGAAAATTGCCACTGAATTAATACAATCTGACAGTTTTATTTATTTACTAGATGGCTTTGATGAAATGTCAGCAACCCTTAGTACAGAATGTTTAACACAACTCAATAAGTTCATCACACCGACTCGACAGGTAGTTATTTGCAGTCGAAAAACAGAATATTCTGCTATGAATGACCATCTCAATACGAGGTTCGCCATTGAATTACTTCCCCTTCGCAATAAAAAATTTCGGTTAGAATTGAGCAAGCGTATTCCCGACAAAGAAACGACACATTCTATAATTAGAACACTCAGAAATGATGCTGAAGTATGGGAAGAAGTCAAGAAACCTTTGTTTATGAATATTCTGATCAATACTTATGCTGATGGCAAGCCATTTGCGGCACATAATATCGAAGGCACAACTATTGAGAAGTTACAAAAACTTGCTATCGAACCCTACATCAAGCGACAATTGCAAAATAAGCGAAATGCGAAAATTGATAATGCCTTGATATTAAGATATCTAGCATTTATTAGTCACAATCTCCATGAACGAGGACGTACAATATTCTATCTGGAATTAATTGATCCAACCTGGTTTCCGACGAGGAAATTGTATATCCGCTTTTATCTAATTTATATCTTGTTCTATGGAATCTTTTCAGGCATATGGTTAACTATTCTTGATGAATTAACAGGCAAATTCTTCGGACATATTATTGAAGACATATCAACAGGGTATCTTAGAGGAATTGCCGGATGGGTTTTGCTATCATTAGTTCTTGCGATTGGTTCGGGTATCATATTATGGATTGCGTTAGATGAGCAAAATGATTTCTCATTATTACCTGGCATAAGATATAAATTATATCCAGTGCTAATTTCGACATCACTCTGGGTGATTATTGGCTTAGTGACAGCAGTATTTGGGTGGTCGCAGAACATGGGGATAGCCGAAGCATTAAATCAACTCCAAGCAGCTATAGAATCAATCCCTTTCATCAGTCTAAGCATCAGTTCAACTTCGTGGATCAGCGGTAGCGTTAGCAACAAACTTTTGAATTGGTTAGGTGTTGGACTTCTAGGCGGAGTAACTACAGGGCTTGTGGGTGGTTTAGTTTCAGATATCTACCAGATAGATAAATTTAACCAGGGATTCCGCAAATTTAATCTACTTGGTGTATTTTTGTCAGTATACTTTGGTCTTAATATTGGTCTAGGTTCATGGTTGTTATTCGGAATTGATATTGCAATCATATTTGCATTATTTGCCGGATTATTCGGTTTACTGATAATTCAGCAAATCAATATTATCCGTGTAATTTTGCGAATGATGCTTATTAATCGAAGCCTTGCTCCGCGCCGATTTGACACATTCCTTGAACAAATGATTGAACAACGAATCATGCGGCAGGTCGGTGGGAGTGCGATTTTCATTCATCGCTACATCCTCGAATATTTTGCAGATGAGTGGGAACGTCGCTATGCGTCTGAGTTTGAGGAGTAAAAAAACCCCTCCCTAAATCCCTTCTCAAGGGTAGGTATTTTATTCATCAGGCAATGGAAGCCAGGAATAGGGATTGAGATAACCAGAAGTGAGAGG
>ENA-OWNT01000819-OWNT01000819.1-seawater-metagenome-genome-assembly--contig:-NODE-819-length-54363-cov-12.493571_pt1 | contig 54363 bp, 39 predicted proteins | sample MGYA00238136_ERZ651165 | MGnify/ENA primary metagenome ERZ651165 (study PRJEB26861, sample SAMN08777766) | seawater metagenome | isolation source: coastal seawater | place: USA: Florida | collected... | reverse complement strand
TTCGTGGACCCGGGGGGATTCCCCCCGACACCCCCCGGGGGTCCGAGAGACGCTCCGCTCTCTCGGGCTCTCTCGGCCGGGGGGGACCACGTCGCTGCGCTCGTGAGCGTCCCCCCCTGGACCCCCCCGGCCCGCCTGAGGGGGCGGGTCTGGGTGCCTGGTCGGTGGTTGTGGAGCGGCGTCGGTTGAGCTGTGTCTTGAGAGGGCTGTCGGGGGAGTGGGTCGGTACGTCGAGGAGACGGCAGCTCGGGAGGTGGAGTTGGTCCCGTTCTTTGCTCGCTGCGCTCGCGAACGGAACGCGATGGTGGGTGGTGAGTCTGGTCCTCCGCCTTCTGGTCATCCTGAAGGTGGAGAACATCGTCGTTCTCACAGTCCTCCCCCATCAGGCGGAGTGGGCCCTGGGGTGTGGATGTTGAGGTTGATGTCGGCAGGTCGAGCTGCTTCACGGCGCCTCCATCCGCTTCGCGGCCCTGCTGCGCAATGCCCACCACAGCGCCTCCGATGCCCCCTCGCTCAGCACCCTGCCCTCCATGAAAGTAGAGGACATCACCGTTCTCACAGTCCTCCCCCTTCAGGGTGAGGTGCCTGCGGAGCAGGCGGAGGGGGCCCCTGGCACTGGACGCTGAGGTCGAGTCGCTTCGTGGCCCCGAGAGGTCCGAGAGACACCCCGCTCTCTCCCAACCTGGCGGCCGAATCCCGCCGCGGCACCACCATCCGCTTCACAGCCCCTCCATCCACTTCGCGGCCCTGCTGCGCAATGCCCACCACAGCGCCTCCGATGCCCCCCTCGCTCAGCACCCTGCCCTCCCTGAAGTTAGAGGACATCGTCGTTCTCACAGTCCTCCCCCTTCAGGGGGAGGTGCCTGCGGAGCAGGCGGAGGGGGCCCCTGGCACTGGACGCTGAAGTCGAGTCGCCTCGTGGGCCCCGAGAGACACCCCGCTCTCTCCCAACCTGGCGGCCGAAACCCGCCCCGGCGCCTCCGGGTACCTGGTCGGTGGTCGTCGAGCGGAGTCGGGCGAGCTGTGTCTTGAGAACGCTGTCGGGGAGCGGCCGCCACGTCCAGGAGACGGCTCCTCGGCGGGTTGCGTTGGTCCCGTTCTTTGCGCGCTGCGCCCGTGAACGGAACGCGATGGTGGCTCCCTCCCGCCCACCTTGACGCTCGCCACCACCGGCCCTTACGCACCCTCCGCGACCATACGCCCACTCCCTCCGTGGGCGCCAGGGGAGGTCCTCCGTGGCTCGGCCATCCACACGTCTGCTACCCGGCACCCTCGCGGTGGCCGCGAGCCTCGCCCTCATCGGCCTTCCCGCTGCAGCCCGCAAGCTGCCGTCCATCCAGCCCCGGGCCGCCATCCAGGCCCTCGGTGGCCTGGCCGGTCCGCTCGAAGCGGAGGGCTGGACCCTCACCCCCATGCGTGGGGCGTCTGTTCAGCCCGGCGACATCATCGACCCCGTCGACAACCAGGTGCAGATCTCGGGCGCTGACTGCTTCGCGCCCGGCGCCATCCGCACTGGTGCCGGTGTGTCCGCATCGCTCCACGAAGCCCTGTCGGTCGGTGGCGGCGCGCGGCTCATGCCGGCCGGCGGGGGTGCCAAGGTGGGCCACTCGCTCGACGTGGGCATCGCTTCGGTCGAGCTCGCCGAGCTTCCGGTCACGTCGCTGAAGCCGTCTCCCCACTGCATCGACCAACTCAGCGCCCTCGCCGGCCAAGGCTACGCCGTCAACGACTTCGTGGTCCTCCAGAGCGTGCTCTTTGCCGACCTCACGCTCGCTGCCTGCCTCGAAGCCGGCGTCGACGGAAAGGCCCCCGGCGTGGGCTCCCTCGAAGTCTCGGCCGAAGACTGCCGTGGCATGTCCGCCACCCGCACCGCCCTCGGCATCCGCACCGAACCCCTCGGCACGGCCCTTGGGCTGGCCGGCGTCTCGTTCGATGGTCCGCCTGCCCTCGTCGAGCCGCCCCCCAAGCGCAAGAAGCCCAAGAAGAACGGCCCGCCGTGCTGGATCGAAGCGCCCTGTGAGCCCTACCTGCCCAGCACCCATGTCGTGTCCGTCGGAAAGGGGCCCACCATGGCCGCCGCCGACCAACAAGCCCGCGCCTCGCTGCTCGCCCCCTTCGACCTCCGGGCCCGCGGCGTGCTCGCCTCTGTGGGCGCCACCGACACCGACCGCGCCACCGCCGAAGCCCTCCGCGACACCCTGATGGCGGCCATTGTCGTGTCCGAGCGCCACCAGGGCGACGCCACCTTCTACAGCCTCGCCACCCTCGACCGCGCCGCGCTGGCCCAGTCGCTCAAGGTCGACATCGACGGCGCAGAACGGCAGCTGGCCAAGCTCGACGCACCCGACCCCCTCGAAGCAGCCCGCGCCCTCTGTGCCGCTGTTCCCGTCGCTCGCGAGAACGCCTTCCGGCACGCCCAGCTGTCGGCCCTCGAAGGACGTCCCTCCCGCCCTTCCGTCAGCTACGCCGACCTCGTCGGCCGCTGTGATGCCGCCCGCGCCGCCCTCCTTGTCGCGGTGCCCCCCGGCCGGCTGGGCGATGTGCTTGCCGAAGCCGTCGCCGCCCAGGGCTTTGCAGCCGTCGCCCCCGACCACGACGGCGCCCACATCCGCATCACCACCCGCGCCGAGCCCCATGAGTCCACCGTGTCGGGCTTCGTCCAGGTGAGCTTCGACGGCGTGGCCTCTCTTTCGGCCAAGGGCCTGGCCTCCAAGACCGTCAATGCCACCGGCAGCGGCGCCTCCAAGGATGCCGACAAAGCCCGCCGCACCGCCGAGCGCGACCTGGAAGACCAGCTCGCCCTCGCCGTCGTCACCACCCTCCAGGAGTGGCTGTGATGCGCACCCTCTTCCTCTGGGCCGCCCTGGCCACGGCCAGCACCGCGTGGGCCGGCCCCACCCGAGCCATCCAGAAGGCCGCCACCGCCGCCGATGTCGCCAAGATGGTGTCGGGCCTGAAGCACAAGAAGGGCTTTGTGCGCGAGCTGTCCGCCCGGTCGCTCGCCCGCGTGAGCCCCGACGCCGATGCCGAAGCGCTGCTCACCACCTGCATCCAGTCCGAGACCGAGTTCGGCTATGTGCGCGCCGCCTGCGCCCACACCCTGGCGATGTGGAAGGTGTCGGGTGCCGATGCCCTCATCATCGAGGCCATGGACCAGGTCGACCCCGAGTCCCGCTACTGGATGGCCGCCGCGCTGTCTCGGCTCAACACCCGCGAGGCCCGGGCCCACATCGTGAGCCTCACGAGCGACACCGACCTCTTCCTCGCCGCCTCCGCCCGGGAGTGGAGCCGATGATGTCTCTCGCCATCACACTTCTCGCGGCCGCCGCGTGGGCGGGTCCGGTCGACCGTGCCGCCACCTGGTCCGATGCCGCGGGCACTGGTGGGGCCGAGAGCACCGCCAAGAAGGCCGCCGAGCTCGGTGCCAAGCTGCCCGCCAAGTCCCACCGCCGCGTGCCTCCGCGGGCCGCTGCCTGGGTGTCGGTGGGGCGCCTGGGTGTGCTCGACGCCGAAATTGTCGACAACGCCCGCCTGGCCCTGCTCACCGACACCAACGCCGGTCCGGTACGCGCGCAGGCCGCCTGGGCCTTGGGTGAGATCAGCCGCGGCCGGTCGTGGGAAGAAGCCCGGCCCATCGCTCTGCTGCTGCAAGAGGCCATGACCGCCCACCTCGACGCCGACACCGCCTACACCGTGGTGGAAGCCTTCGGGAAGGCCTACACGCCCCACGACCACTCGTTCGACGAAAACCTCGCCGCCACGCGGGCCCTCAACACGCTGGCGTCCAACCAGACCACCCTGATGCCCTCCATCTACTACGTGGTGCTCAACCGGGTGCTCACGCTCGAGGTGGCCATCAAGCTGCTGCGCGAAGAAGTGGGCCAGGCCCGGCGGTCGCGCAGCGAACAGAACCTCGCCGAGGCCTACAACGCCGTCCTCACCACCGTTCGCTGGCTGGCCAGCCACCAGGAACAGCTGGTCAACAGCTACGGCGACCAGAAGGGCTCCGTGGCGTCGGCCTTCGATGCGCTGCTGGGCGCTCTCGATGTGCGCGACCGTCGCATGACGCTCATGCTGATGTGGTCGCTGGGGAATGTGTCTGCCGAGCCCGCGTTTGCGGAGCTGGTGGGCAAGCGGGCGTCGGTCATTGCCAAGCAAGACGACCCCATGGTGCGCATGATCACCGCCTGGAGCATGTACCGCCTGCGGGCATCGGGCGCGGCCCGCGAGGTGATGCGCGACGAGTTCCTGGGCAAGGAAGCCGACGGTCGAGTCTTCGAGATGCTGGCCGCCATGCGCACCGAGGCCGACGCCCCCGACGTCGTCCAGCGCATGTACCAGGTGGAGACCGCCCAATGAGCGCCGCCTTCCGCTGGGCCCCCGGTCCCCGGTCCCTCGTGGCCACCCTCGGCATCGCCGTGGCTGCATGGGCGTGCAAGCCCGTCGCACCGGCACCGGTCCACCAGCGCACCTTCGAGACCTCCACGCCCTGCGATGGCTACACGAAGGTCCCGGTCGACCGCATCACCGACATCCTGCTGCACCCCGCCCGCCAGAAGGCCATCTCGCCCGAGTCGGCCGGCCGGCCCATGTTCGAGATGGTCACGGTCACCACCGACAACGGCGGCATCGTGTTCAGCGACGTGGTGCACGCCGACAAGATTCGCCAGACCTTCGAGCACTGCAAGCTGTCGATGGCCAACCTCACGGTGAAGGGCATCGGCGGCAGCATCGGCAAGAACTACCTCTTCACCCCGGTCCGCGATGTGCTGGCCAGCCTCGACTCCGGCTTCGGCGCCGTGGTGAAGGCCGGCAAGGTGCGCCAGGCGGTGGTCTTCCGGCCCGACTACGACACCCGCGCCTACCGGCCCTTCGACCGCGAAGCCCCCGATGCCCCCAAGGCGTCTCGCGGCCAGCGCGGTCGGTCGGGTGGTGCCGCCCCACGCGGTGCGGCCGGCGCCAATGGTGTGCGCGGCACCAACGGCAAGAACGGCCGACCCGGTGCCAACGCCACCGCCCCCGGTATGGCGGGTGGTGCCGGTGGTGCCGGTGGTGCCGGTGGTCGCGGTGTCGACGGCGCCAACGGCTCGGGCGAGGGCGGCAACGGTCGGTCCGGAACAGACGGCGGCAACGGCGGTCACGGCGCTCGCGGCGGCAACGGCATGAAGGGCGGCAACGCAGCTGCGGGTGAGCCCGGACGCCGCGGGGAGCAGGGCCCGCGCCTCAAGATCAACGTGCGGCCCATCACCTCGCCCTTCTACCCGGGCGAAGAACTCGTCTACGCCGAGGTCCACGCTGTCTGGACCAACATCTCGGGTCAGGCCTACAAGAAGGAAACCCTCAACTACATCTTCCACCACGGCCAGCCATTTCGCTTCCGCAGCGTAGGCGGCGACGGTGGCGAGGGCGGCAACGGCGGCAACGGCGGGGCCGGTGGAAAGGGCGGCAACGGCGGCAATGGCGGCAACGGCGGGGCCGGCGGCAACGGTGGTGCAGGCAGCGGCACCGAGCGCCGGGGCTCCGGTGGGAATGGCGGCGACGGCGGCAACGGCGGCAATGGCGGGGCCGGTGGTCGAGGTGCTGCAGGTGGTTGTGGTGGCAACGGCGGCAATGGCGGCCGGGCCGGTGATGGCGGCCGGATCCAGATGACCGTCCAGGGCCCGTCGTCGTTCCGGCGTCAGGTCATCCGCAACCTCAAGCTCGAGAGCGTGCCGGGCCAGCCCGGAGGCGGTGGCACCCGTGGCTCCGCGGGGATGAGTGGTGCGGCGGGCATGGCGGGCAACGCGGGCTACTTCGGGGCCGGTGGTCTCGGAGGCTCGGGCAGCACGTCGGGCTCGCCCGGTCAGCGCGGCAAGCCGGGTGCAGCCGGTCGCATCGGCGTGGGGGGCACGATGCCCTCGTGTAGCAATCGAAATGGGGCTCCGGGCGCGCGTGGTGCGTCGGTTCGGCCCGTGGTGCGGGAGCAATGATGAAGCGCGTCCTACTGTGCCTGCTGTTGGCCGCCGGTCTCGCCGGCTCCACCTCTGGCGTCGCCATCGCCGGTGATGCCGCCAGCAAGGTCGACGGCAAGTCCCCCGAGTGGCTGAAGAAGAAGCTCAAGACCGCCGACGATGTGCACTTCAAGGTGGCCATCATCCGCGAGATGGGCGACTCCCGCGACCCCTCCCTCCTCCCCGTGCTGCTCCACGCCGCCGGGGATGCCGAGCGCAAGGTGCGCAAGGAAGCGCTGCATTCCCTCGCCGCCTTCGGCCCCCAGCTCGCCGACCCCGGCCGCGATGCCGCCTACATGGGTGGCCTCCAAGACGCCGACGTCGCCGTGGTCAAGGAAGCTCAGAAGGCCCTCACCGCGCGGGTCCAGGCCGCCGCCGAGCCCGGCATGGACAACCTCGTCAAGCAGCTCACCCGCTACACCAAGACCGGCGCCAGCTGGCAGACCCGCAAGGCCGCCGTCGAGCTCCTCGAGCGCATCCCCGACGACCTCGCCGGCCCGCGCCTCGACCAGACCCTCACCGAGGTCGCCCAGCGCGAGACCCACCCCGAGGTCCGTCGGTCCGCCGTCATCGCCCTCGGCAGCCGCGGCGTCGAGTCGGCCAAGCCCCTCCTGTCCCGCCTCAAGAACACCGACGACAATGAGCAGGTGCGCCTCGCCGCCGAAGACGCCCTCCGTCGCATCGGCGGCACCGCATCGTCGGTCGTCGTCGCCGTGATGCCCTTCGAGACCCGCGCCAAGAAGCTCGCCCAGCACACCGAGTCCTACCAGGACTTCTTCACCGCCGCGCTGTCCTCGGCTTCCGTGGCCAAGGTGGTCGAGCGCAAGCAAATCGCCAGCGTGCTGTCCGAGCTCCACTTCCAAGACGCCCACATCGACGACGGAAAGGCGCTGAAGATCGGCAAGATGCTGCGTGCCGGGCAGGTGGTCACGGGCTCGCTGCAGGTCACGGGCGATGAAGTCACCTGCCTGTCCAAGCGCATCGACGTCGCCACGGGTGAAGTCTGGGCCGCCCAGCCCACCGTCGGCTCGGCCCACGACCTCGAAGCCCTCAAGCGCACGTGCGCCCGGCGTCTCGTGGGGAGCTTCTGATGTGGGCCGCCGCACTCCTCACCGTTGGCCTCGCAGCCGCCGGGAATGGCCCCCAGCAGGCCAAGCTGGTGTCGGGGGTCGCGCTCGGAAGCACCCCGAAGCAGGTCAAGAAGAAGCTCACCAAGCTGGGTGCCACGGACGTCGAGACCTACCGCTTCAACACCCCCGGCGCGTTCGCGGAAGGCCTGCTCGATACCCCGAGCATGATGGCCTTGCTCAACCGCGCCGGCGCCAAGCCACCCTTCTTCGACACCCTCCCCGACAAGGGTCCCACCTTCGTGACCGCCCGCATCGACGGCGCTCTGGTCAGCTACGCCTTCCACCAGGGCAAGCTGTGGTCCATCGCGCTCAAGGTGCCCTACCGCTCGGTGAAGCCCGAGGCGGGGCCCTTCGACCCCAACCGCCTGGCGCCCTTGAACGACACCGTCTCCGCCATCTGTTCGAACGTGCGGGTGGCCGGCATCGACGACTACCGCAACCCGGTGGCCTGGCGCAGCACGTCGTGTTCATCGGGCAAGGCGATGATCTGGTACGAGCCGAGTGACCCCGGCTCGGCGGTGAAGGCAGTGGTGTACCGGCGGTAGGGGTTGCTGCCAGCAGGTCCACCTACCGTCTCCACCCCTGCGCATCCGGGTGCAGCCACTTCTGCAGCACCTGCAGCAGCACCCGCAGGTCCACTGGCTTCGTGAGGAAGCCGTCCATGCCGGCATCCAGGCAGGCCAGGCGGTCCTCGGCGAACGCGTTCGCGGTCTGGGCGATGATGGGCACGCGGCCGTTTGGACCCGGCAGGGCTCGGAGGGCGCGACTTGCCGTGTAGCCGTCCATCACCGGCATCTGGCAGTCCATGAGGATGAGGTCGTAGCGCTGCTTCCGGGCCAGCTCGACCGCCACGCCTCCGTGCTCCGCCGTGTCGACCTCGCACTTCGTGAACTCCCGGATGATGCGCTCCATGAGGGTGCGGTTGACCGGGTTGTCCTCCACCAACAGGATGCGACCGCCCAGGCCCGACACCTCCAGCTCCGACCGCTCGACACCCGTCGACGTGCGGGAGTGGATGGGCAGCTCCACCGTGAAGGAGAAGGTGCTCCCAGCGCCCGCCTTGGAGTCGACCTGCAGCTCTCCGCCCATCATCTGGACCAGGTGGTGGCTGATGGACAAGCCCAGCCCGGTGCCACCGAAGCGCCGGGTGGTGGACTGCTCGGCCTGTGCGAAGGGCCGGAAGATGGTGACGAGGGCGTCGGGCTCGATGCCGATGCCGGTGTCTGTGACCGAGAACCCCACCTGCACCGCCTGGTCGACGTGTCCAAGGTGCGCGATGCGGATGTCGACCGACCCCGACCGGGTGAACTTCACCGCGTTGCCCACCAGGTTGTGCAGCACCTGTCCCAAGCGCGTGGGGTCACCGACGACCGTGTGCGGGAGTGTGTCGTCGAAGTGCTGGACCAGCGAGAGCCCCTTGTGGGCTGCGGTGGGGCGGTGGGTGCGCAGGATGCGGTGGGTGAGGTCCATGAGCTGGAAGGGGATGGGCTCCAGCTCGAGGTGGCCCGACTCGATCTTCGACAGGTCGAGAACGTCGTTGACCAGGCCCAGGAGGTCGCGCGATGCGCTGCGGATGGTCTGGAGGAGGTCGGTCTGACCGTCGGTGAGGGCGGTGCGCTCGAGCAGGTGGGCGGTCCCGAGGATGGCGTTCATCGGGGTGCGGATCTCGTGGCTCATGTTGGCGAGGAAGGCGTCCTTTGCCCGCGTGGCCGTCTCGGCGGCTTCCTTCGCTTCACGCAGCTGCTGCTTCTGCCGACGCTGGAGGTGGATGTCGACGTGGGTACCGATGAATTGCCAGGGCCGGCCGTCGTCGGTGAAGCGCACCACCTTGCCGCGAGCGAGAACCCAGTGCCAGTGGCCGTCTTTGTGGCGAAGACGAAACTCCACGCTGTAGTGCTCGGTGCCGCCCGCCAGGTGTTCCTGCACCCCCTCGTTGACGCGCGGGAGGTCGTCGGGGTGCAGCAGCTTGGCGAAGGTGTCGAAGTGGTGGGGCAGCTCGGTGGGACCGTACCCGACCATCTCCATCCAGCGCGGCGAGTAGTAGACGTACCCGGAGAGGATGTCCCAGTCCCACACGCCGTCGGAGCTGGCCAGGATGGCGTGCTGCCACCGGCTCTCGCTGCGGGCTTGCTCGGTGATGTCGCGGATGGTGACCACGGAGAACCGGGCGGCCCCCTCCACGCTCCGACCACGGGCGACCTCCCACACGCGAAGGCCCACGATGGGGGGACTCACGGTCACCCGCTCGCCGCTGTCCGGAAGGGAGGGCAAGCCGAGCTTTCGGTGGAGCAAAGTGCCGACGGGCTCGCCGCCGAGGAGGGTGGCGGCGGCTGCATTGGCATCGAGGACCCGGCCCGCGTCGTCCACCGTGACGATGGCGTCGGGAGAGGCTTCGACCAGCTGCCGCAGCAGGCGGGCGTCGTCGATGGGAGGGCGCATCGTGCGGAGCCTCGGGCGAGCGCAAGGAACGGGGTGGATTCTCTTCGGTGCCGCGCCTGGAAAGTGTGGTCGGAATGACGACAATCTCTTCAGGCTTCGACCCGCGCTATCGGGCGAGGGTGCCCACGACCTCGAGCAGCTGGTCCACCATCCGCTCGTGGCTGAAGTGTGCCAGAGCGCGCATCCTCGCTGCCATTCCAGCGGCCTTTCGCCGGCCAGCGTCATCTGCCAGAGCGCCCAGTGCGGCGGCCATCTCGCCTGCGTCTCCCACCGGCACCACCTGCCCCGTCTCCGCGTTGAGCAGCTGGTCGGCGCCTTCTGTGTGCGTGGCCACCACCGGCAGGCCCGACGCCATGGCTTCGATGGTGGTGAGCGGCATGCCCTCCCAGTCCGAGCAGTTGAAGAACAGGTCGGCCGACCCCAGCAGCTCCGGCACGTCTCGACGCAGGCCCAGCATCGTCACGCGGTCGGTCACCCCCAGCTCACGGGACAGGGCGCGCAGCTCGGCTTCTCGGCTGCCCCCGCCCACCAACGCGAAGTGCAGGTGCGGGTGGCTGTCCCTCGTTGCTGCAGCCACGTGGAAGATGTGCTGGTGCGCCTTCTGGTCTTCCAGCCGGCCCACGGTCAGCACCACCACGGTGTCGGTCCCCGTGGCGCCCAGCTCCGTCCGCATCGCATCCCGATGCGCGCCCTCCCGCGGGTACAGCGGCGTGCAGTTCACCCCGTTGTGCACCACCACACAGCGCTCCTCGTCCAGACCGCCGGCCACCAGCTTGCGCTTCACGTCGGGCGACACCGCCACCACCCGGTCCGCCACCTGCATGGGTGGGGCCACGGTCGCGAACCGATGCTCCGGCCACCCGTGGGCCACGTTCACGATGGGCACCTGACGCAAGGGCTGGGCCGCGCGCGCGATGAGCGTGGTGGTGAGTGAATTGCACACAATGGCCTTGTAGCCGCCATCTTGGAGCACACCCCGAAACCACATCGCGGCCTTGGGCAGCCCTGCGCGCACCTGGTCGACCGGCCCCACCACCTGCTTCACGTCGGGGCTCACCTCCGCCACCATGTCGCCACCCGACGACGCCAGCGTGACGTCGATGCCCAGCTTCGCCATGCGGTTGGCCACGGTGATGGCGTATCGCTCGGCCCCGCCCATGTTGATGGTGTCGATGAAGACCACCACCGGCGACACCGGGGCACGCGCAGGGGGCGTCCAGGCTTGGAGGCGGGCGTACAGGTCATCGCACAGCGCGCGCACCTTCGGACGCACCTCGAGCGGCGCACGGTCCACCGACGTCGCCCGCACATCCGCCACGAAGCGCGGGGAGAACCCCACTCCCAGGTGCCCGAACACTGTGGGGAAGGCTGCTTCCGGCTCGGTCGCCAGGGCTTCGTAGTGCACCAGGCGCATGCGGGGGTGGTCCTGGAGGCTCTGGGCGAAGAAGAACTGGTTTCGCAGCCACCAGAACAGCAGAGCGCCCTCGGCGTCGGTCACCTGACCATCCGTGGCGGCCTGGAGCCGGGCCTGCATCGACCCGGTCACACGGGCGGTCCGCCAGCCCCACGTGGTGGTGTCGCCGTCCAAGATGGCCTGGATGACGTCTTTCTGGTGGTCTCCCCACTTCTTCAGAGCCGACCGGGCCACCGCATCGGGCTGGCGGACAATCCACAGGCCACGCGCGGTGGGGTGCGCATCCAGGAGGTCCGAGGCCCGGTGGGCGTCGCAGATGGGCTTGAAGACCTGCACGGGCGCGGGGTTCAGGGCAATCAGCGCGCGCACCACCCGGTCCGACCGCAGCTCGAAGTCCTCGAACGCGATGGCGTGGTTCTCGTGGTAGACGCGGGTGTCGGGGACCTCGTCCAGCACGCGCATCAGCATCTTCGTGCCCGAGCGCTGGCAGCCGAACACGAAGCCCACCCGCCGGGCATGTCCCCAGCCGTGGGTGGTCTGGCGCAGCGTCTTGGCCTGGCGCTTGAGGAAACCGGGGGCGGATCGCATCAGCTCGCTGGCGCGGTTCATGACCATGGGGGCTCCTGCTCGGAGTCTCGAAGCGGCCCGCGGCGGGGTGTCTTGAGGGGGATCTGCCCGTCGTGGCCGAGACAATCGACCACCCGGGGGTTGTCTTCCATCGCCGTCGTTCCGTTGCACAGGTCGTGCAATGGCTCGGGCACGCGTGCCCGTCGTCTGGTTTCCGGGAGCCCCCGATGACTCTGCTTGGGATGCACGTCGAGCGCCGCTCGATGCTGTACCTGTTCGGCGACCTCCTGCTCGCGTTCATCGCGTTGGCGCTGGCGTACACCTTGCGCTTCGAGGTGCCGCTGTTCGAGGTCGACCTCATCCAGATTGTGCGCGGTGCCACCGGCGCCACCATCCTGTTCGTCTGCACCAACGTTCTCGTGCTCTACATTGCAGAGACGTACGAGCCCGGCCGTGACTTTCGCAGCCCCCGCCAGCTCCTCCGCATCTGGGGTGGCGTCAGCATCGCTGTCCTGGTGCAGATGGCGCTGTTCTACGCCCTGCCGAATTGGGGTCTGGGACGTGGGGTGCTTGTGTTGGCCAACGGAGCGCTGGTGCTGATGCTCACGGGCTGGCGGGTCTCCATGAGCGCCGTCCGTCCCCGTCTCGACGCCCGCATGCGCACCGTCATCCTGGGGGCCGACCAGACCGGCCACGTCATCGCCAACGCCATCGCCGACGACTCCGAGCACCGCGACCGCTACGAGCTGGTGGGCTTCGTCGACGACCCCGACGAAATCCTCCACCCCGTCGAGCAGCCCTCCGGCCTCCTCCTGGTGAGCGACCGCTCCAGCCTCAAGAAGTGGGTGGACGACGAGAACATCGACTGCATCATCGTGGCCATCCGCAACGGCATGTCGTCGGAGCTCACCCGACAGCTGCTCGACTGCAAGAAGGCCGGCGTGCGCATCGAGGACATGCGGGCGGTATACAAGCGCATGTCGGGCAAGGTCCCGGTGCGGTTCGTGTCCGACACCTCGCTCATCTTCGGACCCGAGTTCGCCGGAGCCCGAGGCGCCGGAGCTGCCCTCCAGAGGGTCACCGACTTCTTCATCGCCCTCGTGGGCCTCACCCTGTCGGCCCCCATCATCGGCATCGCCGGGCTGGCGGTCATCTGGGAGACCGACGGCCCCATGTTCTACCGCCAGGTGCGCGTGGGACGGGACGAGCAGCCGTTCAGCATCGTGAAGCTGCGCACCATGGGCGTGGACGCCGAGGCCAAGACCGGCGCAGTGTGGTCGCAAGGCTCGGCCGACCCCCGGGTCACCCGCGTGGGCCGCTTCCTCCGCCGCACCCGCATCGACGAGCTGCCCCAGTTCTGGAATGTGTTGATGGGCGACATGTCGATGGTGGGCCCGCGGCCCGAGCGACCCCACTTTGTGGAGCAACTCAAGGGCCAGATTCCGTACTACGCCCTGCGGTCGGCGGTGAAGCCTGGCGTGACGGGCTGGGCCCAGGTGATGTACCGCTATGGCGCCAGCGTGGAGGACTCTCGCGAGAAGCTCTGCTACGACCTGTACGCCATCCAGGAGATGTCGCCGGCGCTGTATGTGTTGATCCTGGTGAAGACGGTGCAGACGGTGGTGCTGAAGCCCGGGTCTTGAGTGGGTGGGGTGTCGTCGACTCCGTTCGTGTGGGCCCCCTCCGCCTCGCAGAGCTCGGCACCTCCCCCTGACAGGGGGAGGACATCGCTGTTCTCACAGTCCTCCCCCCTTCAGGGGGTGCCTGCAGGCGGAGGGGGCCCCTGGTCGTGGACATCGAGGTTGAGGTCGGCGGGTGGAGCCGCTTCCTCGTGAGTGTCCCCCCCCGGCCCGCCCCGGATGGGCGCGTCTGGGTGCCTGGTCGGTGGTTGTGGAGTGTGTGGGAGGACATCACCGTTCTCACAGTCCTCCCCCTTCCAGGGGGAGGTGCCTGCGAAGCAGGCGGAGGGGGCCCCCAGAGCACCTGGGTTACCCACGAGTGCTCATTGATAGGAGCCACCACCATGCCCCGGTCCATCGCCCTCGCAGCCTGCGCCCTCACCCTGTCCGGCTGCTGCTGTCCCTCCGGCGACCTCGCCTCCAAGGCCCTCCAGGTCCCCCCGGAGGTCGTGGGCCTCGATGCTCCAGAAGTGCCGCGCAGGGCCTCCAACGGTCCGGTCGAGTGGCGGTCCCTCGTCGTCGGCACCGTCCACTCCGACACCCTCACCGATGCCGACTACCGCTACTTCCCGTGGCCACACAGCGAGCTGATGGAGCGCGATACCATCCCGGTCGGCGACAACCTCGTCTTCCCCATCCACGGCTACCAGGTCGAGCTCGAGAAGGGCCGCTGGTACACCATGTGGGCGCGGGTCGCGAAGCCCGACACCCTGCCCGACGCCCGCATCAATGTGGAGGCCTACGCCACCGCAGGGGAGGGCAAGTTCATCACCGTCACCCGGAACGGCGACATCTGGTCGTCTGTCTACGGCGAGGCCCCGTACGAAGCGGGCATCAGCTTCGAGGCCACCTTCACGGGCACCCACTCCGTCCTCGTCTACACGGGCATCCTCGACACCGACGACGGGGTGTACGCGGCCGAGCGCAACGACCCCACCGCCTACACCGTGGTGGTGGAGCACGGTCGGTACAAGGAGGACTGAGCCCCCGGGTGACACCCCCTCGCGCCTCCGGTGTTCGTCATCCCCCGGAGGTCCCGTGACACCCTTCCGCACCATCGCAGCCTGTGGCGTCCTGGCCGCGTGCGGTCCACCGCCTTGCCCCGGTCTTCCCGGAACCCCGCCCGTCCACCACGGCGAGCGCGCCCCGGGCATCGACTGGGACGCCTTCGACGCCTTCGTGGTGCAGGAGCTGGAGGCCGCGTGCGTGCCGGGGCTGTCCGTCGCCATGGTCGACGCCGAGGGCACCCACTTCGCGGCGGCCTATGGCTGGGCCAACCTCGAAGACCAGGTCCCCCTCACCGTCGACACCCCCTTCATGGTCGCGTCTGCCAGCAAGATGGTCGTGGGGCTGTCCCTGGCGCTCGCCGATGCCGAAGGAGACCTGCGCCTGTCCGACCCGGTCAACCGCCACGTCGACTTCCACCTCGTCAACCCGCGCATCGGCCGCGACCAGGCGCCCATCCGCCTGCTGCACCTGGCCACCCACTCGTCTGGAATCGCCGACAACTGGGACGTTCTCGACCCCCTGTACCGCGACGGCGACCCCGACGCCCCGCTCGGCTACTTCCTGCCCGAGTACCTCACACAAGGCGGGCGCTGGTACTCCGGCTCGAAGAACTTCCACCGCTGGGCACCGGGCGACGCCTGGATGTACAGCAACGTGGGCGCGGCGCTGGCTGCCCATGCCGTCGAGAATGCCGCTGGCTTGCGCTTTCGTCGCTACACCCGGCAGCGGTTCTTCCAGCCGCTCGGCATGGACCACACCGAGTGGTTCCTGGAAGACCTGACCGACCGTGGCATCGCGCCCGCCACCCCCTACTCCTACACCTCCGACGGAACGTGGGAGCCCATCGCGCACTACGGCTTCCCCACCTGGCCCGACGGGCAGCTCCGAAGCTCCGCCCGCGACATGGCCCAGCTCCTCCGGCTCGTGCTCGCCGATGGCCGCGTGGATGGCGTGCAGGTGGTGCCCGAGGCGGCCATCCGCACGCTGCTGTCCCAGCCTGGTGGCGACCTGAGCGAGTGGTACCTCGACGACTACCTGGTCCGGCAGCGCGTGTTCTGGTTCGACATGGTGCTGGGCGACCGGCACCTCATCGGCCACGATGGCGACGACTACGGTGTCTCCAGCGAGGTGTACTACGACAAGGACACCGGGGTGGGCGTGGCGCTGGTGATGAATGTGGCCGATGGCGAACGCGACGGTCGACCGCGCGCAGCCAGCCGGGCCATCCAGCAGCGCCTCTACACGTTGGGAGCGAGCCGATGATGCGTGGTCTGGCACTCTTTGGTGTGCTGTCATCGCTCGGCACCTCCGTGGCCCGGGCAGAGGCCCCCGACCTCCCCATGCAGCCGATGCTCGCTCCGTCCACAGCGGGGGCTGCGGCTCCCGGGACCCATCAAGCGGGCGGTGGGCTGGCCGTGGGCTGGACCGGTGCCCTGCGGAGCGGGATGGTGGTGGGCGGACGCTGGTGGCCCGTGAAGCGCCTGCTGGTGGCGGGAGACGTGCAGACCGGGGTGGCCGACCTGTCGTGCGTCTCGTGTACGGGTGCCCTCGGTCGGGTGTCGGTGCGCGCCAACGCGCTGGAGTGGGATGCCCTGCGCTTCGGCGTTGTGGGGCAGGCCTCTGGAACAATGGGGCTCGGTCCCACCGGTGCTCTGGCGTCGAGCCTGGTGCTAGAGACCGGCACATCATGGCTGCGCTTCGATGCGGCTGCCCAGCTCTGGTCCACCGTCGACGTCCTCGAAGATGCCCGCTCGGGCTGGGAGGCCGGCCTGTCGGTCCACAGCACGCCCCACCACGCCACACGTGTGGGCACGGTCGGACCACACTTCCGGCCGACCGTGGGCCATCGGTACCTGCGCGGCGGGAGCTGGATGTCTGGAGAGCTCGTGTGGGCCGAAGAAGGACCGGTGCTGCGGGCGCAGGTGGGCCGCGTGTTCTGAACCGCGCCCCGGGACGCGTTGGGACCCTTGGGACCGGCGGTGTCCCGTACATCGTCGGTGTCCCGCAACGGAGGACCCGACATGAACCGTTCGTACGCCACCACCCTGTCCCTGCTTCTCCTCGGCGCCTGCATCACCGGCTCCATGAGCCTCGACGACGCCGACGCCCACATCGCAGGGGTCGACAAGGGGCTCTACGGCTTCGCGATGACTGCGGCTCAGGCCGACAACGACGTGGAGCTCGACCTTGTGGTGGGTGCGCCCCTCCGCGGTCAGGTCTACATCCACACCGACGTGGCGGCCGACGCCGTGGATGGGCAGCTGTCGGCCGACGACGCGTTCGTCTTCACCGGCGAGCCTGGCGGAGAGGCCGGCTGGTCCCTCGCGGCCGGTGAGCTCGACGGCAACCCGCTCTACCGGGACCTCGTCATCGCCGCGCCGGTCGAGAACAGCGGCCGCGGACGCATCTACGTGGTGAAGGGCGGCAGCGTCGACAGCGACCTGGATGCCGCGGGCTGGGCCACCTACGTCGGCGACGACCGCCACGAGTGGGCGGGCTTCAGTGTGGCCACCGGCGATGTGAACGGCGACGGCCACGACGACCTCGTGGTGGGAGCGTCGGGCTGGGCGAACAAGACCGGGCGGGTCTTCGTGGTCTACGGTCCGCTCGAGCAGGGCAAGGGCGACCAGGAGCTGTCCAACGCCGACGTCATCATCGAAGGAGACCGGGCAGGCGGCTACTTCGGCAATGCCCTCGCGGTGGCGGACCTCGACCATGACGGCCAGGACGACATCATCATCGGTCACCGGGAGGCCGACCTGCTGGGGAAGGGGGCGCTCTGGGTGGTCTACGACGCATCCCCCGGCACGCACGCCGTCGACGACCTGCAGTGGGCCGCTCGCATCGACGGCGACAGCCAGGAAGGCGTGCTCGGCTACAGCCTGAGTGCCGGTGGGGACGTGAACGGCGACGGCATCGCCGATCTGGTGGTGGGGGAGCCCCAGGCCGACTGCAAGCTGCACACCGAAGAAGCCCGGAACATCCTCGCCCCGAGCCCCAACTGCGCGGGGCGGTGGTCGGAGACCGGACGCGCCTGGCTCATCCTCGGGCAGAAGTGGACCCGCCTCACCGACGGCCTCGTGTCCAAGAAGGCCGCCGCGGTGCGCAAGGGGCAAGACAAGGAGGGCCTCGGCTGGAGTGTCACGGCGGGGGGAGACCTCAACGGGGATGGGTACGACGACATCGTGGTCGGCACCAACCACGGCCACCGCGCGCAGGTTCACTACGGCTACACCACAGACACCATCGCACGTGCGGCATCGGGAACCGACTATGACGCCGAGCTGGTGAGCAAAGAAGAGGACTACGCGGGCCAGTCGGTGGCCATGTTCGACTGGGATGTCAACGGGGACGGGCTCGACGACCTGTTCGTGGCCGCACCGAACCAGCGCTGGTACCCCGATGCGCCGTCCGACCTCCCCGGGAAGGTCTACGTGGTCTTCGGCCAGCCTAACGAGTAGGCGCGCCTACTTCGGACGCACCCACTCAAACGCCGTCAGCACCGGCTCTCGAACTCCCGCCGGCAGCTTCCCACCCAGCTGCTTCAGGCGGTCGCGGGTGTCGCGGAACAGTGGCGCCGCCAGGTGTCCGCGCACACCCATGGGCACCATCGCCGACGACACCACCCGCTGGTGGTCGCTCCAGGTGGCCTTGAAGTCGGTGAGGGGCGCCAGCAGGTCGTAGTCGGACAGGCCCTGCGCAATCGCCCAGCCCACCACCTCGAGCGTGAGCGCCACGCCGGCACCTTCCTTGGCGAAGTCGGGATGGAAGGTGCCCAGGTACGAGTGGTAGCTGCGGCCATCGCAGAAGCCCAGCTCCACCGCCGCCAGCTCGTCGCCCACCGTGAGCTGGTGCACGATGAGACCAGCCGGCTTGCGGGCCAGGTCGTCGAGCATCTTCCGGAACGCGGGCGACCGGACCGTCATGCCCAGCGCATCCTGGTCATCGAGCCAGGCCACCTTGGTGTCGAGCGCCCACGCCACACAGTCCGCGCGTTCGGCCGGGTCCGTGGGCGTGGAGAAGGCCACGTCTCCGCGCTTGGCCAGGGCCCGACCGCGCCGCCGAATCGACTTGCGCCGGTGCTTGGGCTGCCTTGCCACCAGGGCCTCGGCGCTGTCGAGGGTGGCCAGGCGGATGCGCGCCGTCCGCGCTTTGGGAATCAGCACGCCGCCGATGTCGACCAGCGTGTGCAGCGGGGTGTCGGGCAGGAAGGCCGGCAGCATCACCAGGTCGACGTCGGACCAGCCCTTCACCACGGCCCACAGCGCCTGCGTGATGGTGGCCTCGCGGGCGTCGGCGCGAATCGTGGGGCCGTCGTACACCTGGACCGGTCCACCGGGACGGACCGCCAGCTTCAGAGGCCCCGCCCGGGTGATGCGGAAGGGCCACACCCCCACCAGCTGGCCATTCTCGGTGGCGGCGGCGATGCGGAGGCCGGCTTTGGGAGTGGCCACAGCGACCAGAGCCTCGGGGGCCGGGACCCGGTGGGCCTGCGCTTCGATGGCGCGCCAGGCTTCGCGAAAGGCCGGGGCCCGGGGGTCGGCGACCGTGTGCGCGGAAAGGGGTGCGGTGTGCGACATGGGGGGCTCGGAGCGAAGAGTCGCCCTCCAAATCGAACGCAGCCGGCGGGGGTTGAGTGGGTTCACGTGAGGTCCGTGCCGTGGCCGACCTCGACCGCGCTGCCCTCGGCCACGAACACACTCGCCGGAGGACCCGACAGTGCCCGGGCCAGCTCCGGTCCGTACAGCGCTTCGATGTTGCCGGTGAGCACGGGGGCTTCGGCCGGGAAGACCCGCCACGGACGGTGCGTGACCTCGTACTCCACGGTGCCGCCGTTGCGCTGCCGCGCGTATCCCCAGTAGTGCTCGGCGATGAAGTGGGCGTGGCTGCCGGGGACCAGGGCTTCGGCCGGTCCGGAGATGGTGGCGCCCACCTCGCCCCAGGTGCCGTCGGTGGTGCGGAAGCCGAAGGAGACCTGGTCGCCGCGACCGAGGGGGTCGTCGCCTGTGCGAGGCTGTCCCTCGAGGCTGAGGATGTGGTGGCGCATGGGCATGGCCACGTAGTTTTCGTTGTAGAGGAACCGCGCCACGGCCGCGATGGTGGGCAGAGGCACCACTTCTTTCACGAAGGCCACGCCGCGGCGGTGGTCGAGGCCACGGGTGGGGTCGGGGACGTCGCGCCGCACATAGAAGCGCAGGTTGAGCTCTTCGAAGTCCTGGTGGCCGGGGATGGCGAGGCCCTTCACCCGGGTGTCCTGAAAGAGGAAGGCCACGATGCTCGCGTAGCACTTGCCCTCGTGGAGATCGAGGCTGACCCCCTTGGGCACCATGGGCTCGAAGAGGGCCGGGTCGACGGCATAGTTGAGCATCACCAGGTGGCGCCAGTGGGCCGACAGGAAGGGACTGGTCACGGTCGCTCCTCGGGATGTCCGGGGGGAAGGAAGGCGCTTCGTCGAAGGGGGCTTCACTGTTGCAGGGCTGGATCCGTCTTTCGAGACAGGACGGTGTAGGCTTGCGGCAGGTCTTGCCACCGGGAGGCTGTCCGAATGTCTGCGCGTTCGTCTACCGTGTCTGCCTCGCGTCGCACGGACCCCATCTTGCCCGACTTCAAACCGGAGCATGGGGCCCTGTGGGGTCAGCACCCCATCTGCGCACCGCATGTGGCCCACCAGTCGCCTCTATTCTCCGACGATGCGCTGGCATCGCTCATCGAGAACTACCCCCGTCCCCACTACGATCTGCTGCACATGGCAGAACAGGGCACGGGTCACCTGGCCAGCTGGCGAGAAGGCGACCTCGGACGGGCCTCGGGTCAGAGCGTGCTCGACGCCATCGCGCGGGGTCGGCTGTGGCTCAACCTGCGCCGGGTGCACGAGGTCGACCCCCGCTACAACGACCTCCTCGAGGGCATCTTCGACGAGCTCCGCCAGAAGGTGCCGGGCTTTGCGCCCTGGAAGCTCAACCTGGGCATCCTCATCTCATCGCCCGGCGCGCAGGTGTACTACCACGCAGATGTGCCGGGTCAGTCGCTGTGGCAGATCCGCGGACGCAAGCGGGTGCGCGTCTACCCGAACCGCGCGCCCTTCCTGCCGGAAGACCAGATCGAAGGCGTGGTGCTCAATGTCACCGAAGCGGAGATCGACTTCCAGCCCTGGTTCGACGACTACGCCCACACCCACATCCTCGAGCCGGGCCAGATGATGCACTGGCCGGTCAACGCGCCGCACCGGGTCGAGAACCTCGACTGCATCAACATCTCGTTCACCACCGAGCACTGGACCAACGACATCCGCAACCTCTACGCCGTGCGCTACGCCAACGGCGTCCTCCGCACACGCCTGGGCCTGAAGCCGCCGCCGCCCGACACCCGCGGGCTGCGCTTCTGGGCACGGGCTGCGCTGGCCGGTGCGGTGAAGAAGTCGGGGCTGATGAAGGCCTACAAGCACGAAAAACGCATCGAGTGGGCCCTCGACCCCGATGCCGCCGATGGCATGCGCGAGGTCGAACCGTACGTGCTGTAGAGCCTACCGTCGCAGCCGCCCCAGGATGCCCGGCTCATCGGCACATTCGTCGTACAGCGCCACGTATGCCGAGGCCATCGCCGACACATCGAAGCGCTCCTTCGCGTGGGCCAGAGCCGCTGCACCGTCACGACCCACCCGCTCGGGGTCGTCCGCATAGGCGCGCATGGCCGCGGTGAGTCCAGCCCCGTCCCCCTTGTCCACCAACACGCCGGCACCGTCCACCACCAGCTCGGGCACACAGCCCACGGATGTGGCCACCACCGGCTTTCCGGCCGCCATGGCTTCCATCACCACCAGCGGGTTGCCCTCCCAGTCGCTCGACAGCACGAACACATCGGCTGTGGCCAGCAGGTCGGGCACATCCCGTCGAATCCCGAGGAAGTGCACGCGGTCCGAAGGGGCTTGGGCTTCCAGGTCGGCCCGCAGCTCTCCGTCGCCCACCACCAGAAGGTGCGCGGACGCCGGAACCTGCGCAAATGACTCGAGCAGCAGAGCGTGGTTCTTCTGCGGGTTCAGGCGCCCCACCACCACGAACACCGGGGCGTCGGCCGGCATCGACAGCTCCGCCCGAAGTCGCTCCCTCGCCCCTTCTCCCGGCGCAAACCGGTCCACCTCGATGCCGTTGGGGATGATGGACCGGGGCTCGATTCCATAGAGCTCCCGCACACTCTCGGCCACAGCCTCCCCGATGGCCACCGCCGCCACCCGCCAGCGGAACACCGCCTGCTGCACGGCCTGATCAGACGCCACCGCCTCGTTCTCCGCCAGGTTGTGCAGCGTGTGCACGATGGCGGCCGGCCGGTGCACCGCGCGGGAGGGCAGCAGGTACTTGAGCACGTGCAGGTGGGTGTGCACGACGTCGGGCTGGAGCGACCGCAGCAGCTTGGCCAGGCGCGGAATCACCCCCACCGACATCCCCGGCCCCTTGTCGAGGAAGTGCACGGGAATGCCCTGTGCGCGCACATCCCGCTCGATCCAGCTGTCTTCCGAGGGGCCCAGCACCACCACATCCACATGGTGACCGAGCTTCACCTGTTCGCGGGCCAGCAGGGCGACGATCCGCTCGGCACCGCCGACCGACAAGGTGGGGATGAGCTGCACGATGCGCATGGCTGGAGGCTCCTCGCAGGGGGGGGCGGCGGAATCGTCGCACGGTCGAGCGGCGTGCGTGGCTGGTCCCCGCACAACGGACCCCCGTTCACCGACTGCAGTCGATGTCGGGTGTGTGGACACTGCAAAATTGGTGTTCTGGGACGTCGGTTGGGCGTCATCCCCATGACATCGGCGTGCCACCGTGTCTGCACTGTCGGGATGGCGTGACCGAGGACAGCGGAAGTGCCCATGTAGTCGTGAAAAAGGGTGTGTCGGCGACTAAGGATGGATCGACCTCGTTCCGTTTCCTGTAGGGCAACGGTCCGCTACACTGAGGTCGCGGCGACCTGCTCGGACTTCCCGAGGAACCCATGCGAATGCTCATCACAGGCGGTGCCGGGTACATCGGCTCCCACCTGCTCATCGATCTGCTCCAAGCAGGCCACGACGTCGTTGTTCTCGACGACCTCAGCGCCGGCAGCGTCGAAGCCATCGCGCGTGCTGAAGCCGTTGCAGGCCGGCAGTGCTGGTTTGAGCATGGCAGCGTGTGCGACCGCGAAGCGCTGAAGCGTGTCCTTCCGGGCATCGATGTCGTCTTCCATCTGGCCGCTTTCAAGCATGTGGGCGAGTCTGTGGCCTCTCCGGGCCGGTATTTCGCCAACAATGTGGGCGGAATGGCCGCATTGCTCGACGAGATGGATGCGCTTGGCGTCCGACGCATCATCTATTCGTCATCTGCCGCTGTTTATGGCTCGCGCGCCGCGATGCCGCTGCACGAAGACACCCCTCTGGCCCCCGACAGCCCGTATGGCGTGACAAAGCAGCTCGGCGAACAAATGCTCGCGGAGATGGCGGCGCACCGGGGCTGGTCGGCCGTGTCGCTGCGGTACTTCAACCCCGTGGGCGCGCACCCCTCCGGCATGGTGGGCGAGGCCCTGTGCAAGGCGGCCAGCCTCGTCCCGCGTGCCCTCCAGGCCCTCATTTACGAAGAACGGCCCCTCACCGTCTTCGGCTCCGACTACGACACCCCGGACGGCACCTGCCAGCGCGACTACGTCCATGTGTGCGATGTCGCTCGGGCCCACCTCGTGGCCCTCGATGCGCTGACTCGTCCGGGTCACCGTGTCTACAATGTTGGCACCGGCCGCCCGTACAGCGTGCGCGAAGTTCTCGACGCCTGCACAGAGGCAGCCGGCCGCACCGTGCCCCACTCCGATGGCGAACGGCGTCCCGGCGACATCCCCGTGGCCGTGGCCGACTGCCACCGCTTCCGCCGCGAGCTTGGCTTCGATGCCCGCCACGACCTCCAAGACATGGTCGACTCGGCCTGGCGCTGGTCGTCTGAGAACCCCCACGCACTGGCTGCTGCTGGCATCGGTCGGGGCATCCGCGAAGCCCGCGACCAAGCCCACGCCATCCGCCGGGGCGTCTTCCGCATGAGCCGGTCTGCCTGAAGACTCGGGCGTTCCGTGACTCGATTGGGGGGGGGCGCCCCGCGTCTCACCGACCGGGCAGCACACTGAAGATGCTGGAGACTCCCGCAGTCTCCGCCACCCAGGTCTGCACCTTGCGTGCATTTTCCAGATCGTAGGCCACCAGCCGGCTGGGCTTGGGCTCCGGGGCCTTCCCCAGCGGCTTGCGCAGCCACGCCAGGTTCTGCTTGAGCTTGGTGGGCCGCAAGCGACTGAAGGCGAGGAAGGTGAGGCCGTCCTGCCGGAGGATGCCGCGGCACCAGCCCAGCGGATGGCCGCCCTCGTTCCCGATGCGGTCGAGGTTGTAGCGAGCCGTCACCTTGTGCGTGCGCCGGTCCACCGCCACCACCTCGCCCGACACCACCGTGAACCACACCTGATCACCGTCCACCACGCCATCGTGGATGGGGTCGTCGGCGATGCGGGCTGTGCGGGTGCCGGTCTCGATGGAGATGGCATCGCGCTGCTCGAAGCGGGTCACCCAGCGCTCCCCGCCGTCCGCGTAGAAGTAGTTGGGGTGGCAGGTGTGCGGCTTGGTGGTGGCCACGCGCCGGTAGTCGATGCTCTGGTCGAAGCGCTCCCACGGCGACTGACCGGTCACCGAGTGGATGTGGGCCAGCGTGGCGTCGTCGTCTTCGAACACCAGCACGCTGTCGAGCCCCGTGCTCACCACGTGCAGCCGGCCCTCATGGCGCACCACATGGTGCACATCGTTCATCCAGGGGTGGCTCACCGTCTTCACCACCTTGCGCGCCGTTGGGTCGAACACCACCACTTCCGTCTGCGTGCACAGCAGGATGTGGTCGCCATCCCACGCCCCCGCCTTGAACACATTCGAGGGCTTGGCCGGGCAGCGCTCGGCCGGCGACTGGTACTCGAGCACACACCGCGTGGCGCCGGAGTCGGTGTCCACCTCGATGAGCACGGCCTTGTCGTAGGCGTTCCACTCGTCGCGAGTCAGCAACGTAGACGGACGCTGGCGCCCGCCGGTCAGGTAGATGCGTGCCATGGTGCCTCGAGTCTGGAGTGCGTCAACGGACGTTCGCCGGAAGAGTTGAACCCGTTTGCCGCCCCGCGGCCGATGCTACTCCGCCCCGCCCGCCCGGGGTACAGGCCACCATGTCCGAACCAGGCCCCAAGCTCGCCATCGAAGTCGTTCCCGGCATGCACCGCGTCGCCGCCGCCGAGTGGGACGCCCTCGTGCCTCCCGACGATCCCTTCTGCACCCACGCCTTCCTCTCCACCCTGGAAGACTCCGGCAGCGCCACCCGCGAGACCGGCTGGATGCCCGCCCACGTGCTCGTCCGCGATGCCGCCGGCACCCTCCTCGCCGCCGCCCCGGCCTACGTGAAGGACCACAGCTACGGCGAATACATCTTCGACTGGGGCTGGGCCCAAGCCTGCCAGCGCGCCGGCATCCCGTACTACCCCAAGGTGGTGTCGGCCGTCCCGTTCACCCCTGCCACGGGCCGCCGGCTGCTCGTCTCTCCCACCGCGGCATTTTCCCGCGACACCCTCGAGCGGGCTGTTCTCGAAGGACTGCGCCACGTCGTCGACGCCGCCGAGGCCATGAGCCTGCACGTCCTGTTCTGCACCGAAGGTGAGCGCCAGCGGGGTGCGCAGCTCCCCGCAATCCTGGGCCGCGTCACCAGCCAATTCCACTGGCACGACCACGGCTACGGCACCTTCGAGGGCTGGCTCGCCTCCTTCCGCTCCAAGGCCCGCAAAGAAGTCCGCCGTGAGCGCCGGCGCCCCGAACAGCTCGGCGCCACGGTCCACGTCGTCCGCGGCCCCGACCTCACCCCCGCCCATTGGTCCGCCCTCCACAGCTTCTACGGCCACACCGTCGAGAAGAAGTGGGCCCGCGAGTACCTCTCCCCCGCCTTCTTCCAAGACTTCCACACCCGCCTGGCCCCGCTGGCCGTCGCCCTGCTCGCCGAAGTCGACGGCACCTACGTCGCCGGCGCGCTCGCCTTCCAGCGCGGCACCGCCCTCTTCGGCCGCTACTGGGGCTGCCGACCCGGCTACGAACCCCTCCACTTCGAGCTCTGCTACCACCGCCCCATCGAGCTGTGCCTCGACAACGGCTGGACCCGCTTCGAAGCCGGCGCCCAGGGCCGCCACAAGATCAAGCGCGGCCTGATGCCCGCCGAGACCCACTCCCTGCACTGGCTGCGCCATCCCGGCCTCGCCGACGCCGTGGGCCGAGCCGTCCGCGAAGAGACCGCCGAGGTCCGCGAGCACAACCAGCTGTTGGCGCGGAGCGGACCCTTTCGTCGGGAGCACGTGGACTGAGGTTGGACCGGTCGGGTCTGCGCCCCGCCCGGCCCGGTGAGCCCGCAGGCGGTCTCCCCGGGGCGTCGGAGCCCCGGAGGGTCTCCTCCGCGGGTTTGTCGGGCTTCGCCCGGTCGCCTCGGCCAATGTCGAGAACGCCCGCCACCGCGGACCCAGAGTCCTCCCCCTCTCAGGGGGAGGTGCCTGCGAAGCAGGCGGAGGTGGCCCCAATGACGTCGTCGCCTCGGCCAACGTCGAGAACGCCCGCCACCGCGGAGCCCTCAATGACGTCCCCCCCTCGGCCAACGTCGAGAACGCCCGCCACCGCGCGGACCCGGGGGGCCAGCCCCCCGACACCCCCCGGGGTCCGAGAGACGCTCCGCTCTCTCGGGCTCTCTCGGCCGGGCGGGGACCACATCGCTGCGCTCGTGAGCGTCCCCCCCTGGACCCCCCCGGCCCACCCTGCCGGGCGGGTCTGGCTGCCGGGTCGGAAGACAATGGAGGCGCGTGGCGTGTGCCCCGGTCCCAGCGTGGCTGTCGAGCATGCCCACCGGCACATCGAGGAGACGACTACTCGGAAGGTCGCGTTGGTCCCGTTCTTGGCTCGCTGCGCTCACGAACGGGACGCGATGGTTGCGGCTGCTCGCGGAGGTCCTGAGGGTGAAGCGGGGCCCCCTCGGCCCATGTCAAGACCGCCAGCCACCGCAGACCCAGAGTCCTCCCCCTCCCAGGGGGAGGTGCCTGCGAAGCAGGCGGAGGGGGCCCCAAAAACGTCGTCCCATCAGCCAACGTCAAGAACACCAACCACCCATCAGCCAGAAGAGGCCCCGAAAAACTCAACGCCCCCCGTACCCCTCAGCCATGCACCTCATCCAACGCCAGCTGCACCGCCGAGAACAGCTCCGGCAACCGGAACGGCTTCGCCAACACCGGCGCATCGATGCCCGCCTGCGCCAGTGGCTCCGCGGCCTGTGCCACTGCACCCGTCATCAACACCACCGCCAGCTTCGGCCAGCGGTCCCGCAGGTCGCGCAGCATCGCAGCCAGCTCGCCCTTTGGCAGCACCACGTCGGTCACCACCACGTCCACGTGTCCCAGGCGCGCCGCCTCCGAGCGGGCCTCCGCTTCGTCGGACGCCGGACACGCGTGGTAGCCCTGGTCCTCCAGAGCCCGCACCAGCAGGCCCTGCAGCAGCTTCTCGTCCTCCACCACCAGCACCACCGGGCGGGCTTCCTCGTCCGTGGGAGGGTCGACCCCCGGCGCCGCACCGGGCGTGCCCGACACATGGGCGATGGGCAGCTGCAGCCGCGCCTGCACCCCCGTGGGCCAGCGGGCACTGATGTCGAGTGTGCCGCCGCCCTGCTCCAAGAGCGCCCGGGCCCGGAGCACGTCGGCCTGCCTCGGGGTCGCGCCCACCGCCGGGGGTGGGCCGTCGTCCAGCACCAGCAGCTCCACCATCCGACCGTCGGCCGACAGCTGGGCGCGCACCACCACCTCGCCGCCGTCTTCCATGCCGTCGCCCGCACGGCCCACCAGCAGGCCCAGCACCTGGGCCAGCGCAGCTGCGTCCACCTCGATGGCCGGCAGGCCGGGCACCACCCAGGTCTCTACGTCCACCATCGGTCCCGCAGCGCGGTTCAGGCGGTCTCGCTCGCGTTCGAGCAGCAGCCGCACATCCACAGCCGTGGGCTGGAGCGCCCGTCGACCCCCTGCCGCCAACAAGCCGTCCATCGCACGAGCCGCACGGGCCACCCCTTCGCGGGCTGCGGCGAGCGTCTCGCGGTGGGCCGGGTGCTGGCCCATCGCCGAGCTCAGGCGGGTGAGGGCGGCCGACACGATGGCCAGCGCGTTGTTCACCTCGAAGGCGGCGTCGTCGGCCAGTCGACCGATGATGTCGGACTGGCGGCGGTCCAGGTCGGCGGCCTGGTCGGCGCGGAGCTGGCGCTCGAAGCGCAGGCGGGCCACGGCGGTGCGGATGGACTCCACCAGGCGCCGGTCGACCTCTCTTCGGGGCACATAGGCGTGGGCGCCGCCCCGTGAGCCGCCGGTGTCCATCGGGGGGGACTGGGGGGCCACGCCCACGATGGGGACGTCGGGTGCGTCTTCGCGAAGGGCGTCCAGCAGGGTGGTTTCGTCGGGTTCGTCGGGCAGCGCCAGGGCTGTCACGATGACCCGAGGGGTGCCCCGGCGCAGGTGGTTGCGGGCGCCGGCGAGGGAGTGGGTCCACTGGACACGCCGGGCATCCCATCCGGCGTCCACGAGCGAATACCGAACGAAGTCGGCCGCGTCGCGGTCGCCATCAATGATCAGAACGGGCCAGTCGAATTCCAAGAGCCGTCCCGGTCAGCGGTTCCAAGGGAAGCGGCGCCCGGTAGTGGGCTTGCCCGAAGACGAAGCGGATGGCTTCGGCGCAGGCGGCGGCCGGGAGGGCACGCTCGGCGGACGACCACCCGAGAGTCCCGCGCCCGCGGGCGGCTTGAGCAGCTTTGCGTTGCGCATGAAGCGGAGGGCGTCTTCGTACCGGACCTCGCCGTTTTCGTAGAGCTTCTTCATGGCGTAGTCCATGGTCACCATGCCCTCGCCGGCCGAGCGCTCCATCGTGCTGAGCACCTGGTGCAGCTTCTCGTCGCGAATCTGCGACCGCACGGCCGAGTTGCTGATGAGGATCTCGAAGGCGGCGATGCGACCGGTGCCTTCACGGCGCTGCAGCAGGCGCTGGCTCACGATGCCCAGCAGCGAGCTGGCCAACATCGCGCGGGCCTGAGCCTGCTGGTGTGCCGGGAAGACGTCGATGATGCGGTCGATGGCCTGGACGGCGTCGTTGGCGTGCAGGGTGGCGAGCACCAGGTGGCCCGTCTCGGCGGCCGTGAGTGCGCTGGAGATGGTCTCGAGGTCGCGCATCTCGCCCACCAGGATGACGTCGGGGTCCTGCCGGAGGATGAATTTGAGGGCTGCGGAGAAGCTCTTGGTGTCGGCGAAGACCTCGCGCTGGTCGACCGTGGCCTTGATGCTGTCGTGCACGTACTCGACGGGGTCTTCGATGGTGATGATGCGACAGGCCCGCGTGCGGTTGATGCGGTTGAGCAAGCAGGCGAGGGTGGTGGACTTGCCGGCGCCGGTGGGGCCGACCACCAGCAGCAGCCCCTGCGGTCGGGTGCCGAGCTCGAGGACGGTCTCGGGGATGCCGAGCGACAGGGCGTTGGGCGGCTTGCTGGGGATGGCCCGCAAAGCGGCGGCCATGCGGCCCTTCTGGTGGTAGGCGTTGACCCGGAAGCGCCGGCCCCGGTCGACCGCGATGGCGAAGTCCACCTCGCGCTCGATGTCGTACTGGCTGCGCTGGCGGCCGTTCATGATGCTGTAGAGCAGCATGCGTACGTCGGCGTCGGTGAGCGGTTGGTCGGACAGGGCCCGCAGCTCTCCGTCGATGCGGACGATGGGGGGGCGACCGGCGGCGAGGTGGAGGTCTGAAGCCGACAGCTCTTCGGCGCGGCCCAGGAGGCCCTTCATGTCGAGCTCGGCCGACGCATCATCGTCTTCGGTGGTGTTGCCGAGCGAGGCCACGCCGGTGGACATGCCCCGGGCCATGAGGGCGAATTCGTCGGGGTGGGTGGCGTACCCGCGGCCGGTCTCGAAGTCCACGGAGCCGTCGCGGAACAGCTCCAGCAGGGCCGAGTTGAAGGTTTGCATCTCGGGGCCGCGGTGGCTGCCCATGAGGTCGCGGAGGTCGTCCACCCGCTGTTCACGGAGCAGGCGCGCGGCCGACGGAGTGACGGTGAGCACCTCTGCGGCCAGCGCACGGCCTTCCTTGTCGGCGCGGGGCACCAGGCGCTGGCTCACGATGCCCTTGAGGCCGAGGGAGAGGTCGAGCGACACCTGGGCGCGCAGGTGCTCGGGGAAGTCGTTGAGGATGCGCTGCACGCTCTGGGTGGCGTCGGTGGTGTGCAGGCTGGCGAAGACCAGGTGTCCGGTGAGCGAGGCGGAGATGGCCACGGCCATGGTGTCGGCGTCGCGGAGCTCGCCGATGACGATGACGTCGGGGCTCTGGCGGAGCACGTGCCGGAGGGCGGCGTGGAAGGACCGGGTGTCGCCGCCGATCTCGCGCTGGGAGACACGGGCGGTGGCGTCGTGGTGCACGAACTCGATGGGGTCTTCGATGGTGACGATGTGCACGGGCCGGGTCTGGTTGATGCGGTGGACCAGCGCGGCGAGGGTGGTGGACTTGCCGGAGCCTGTGGCGCCCGTGATGAGCACGAGGCCGCGGGGGAGATCGGCGAAGGAGACCACGGAAGCGGGCAGGCCGAGCGTCTCGGGGTCGAGCGCACCCGACGGAACAGCCCGCGCCACCACCGCCAGCCGGCCCTGCTGCCGCGAGGCATTGAAGCGGTACCGACGGCCATCGGGCAGGGTCCAGCCGGTGTCCAGGTCGCCCTCGGCCAGGAACTCCTGGTACCGCTCTTCGCCCGCAGCCCCTCGAATGAGCGACTCGAGGGCCTCGCGCGACAGCTTCGGGTGGGCCAGAGGCCGCACTTCGCCGTGGATGCGCGCTGCCGGGGCACGGTCTTCGTGGAGGAAGAGGTCGGATGCCCCTCGGTCGGCGAACCGGGTGAGGAGCAGGTGGATGGGGGCGGCTGGATCGGTCGTCATGGCCGCAGCCTACCGCAAGAACGCGTTCGCGATGGTCAGCGGCGCGTTGCCTTGAGCGCCATGGGCTTGCGGAGGTCGGGGTGGCGGATGCTGCCGGTGAGGGCGTTGCCTGCGGTCATGCCGTCGAGGCTCCAGCCGGTGCCGGGGTCGGACAGCGCGATGCCGCCGTCGGCCCGCACGCGACCGGTGAGTGAGATGGTCTTCCAGGTGGACGGTCCGGCCAACACATCGAACGACGCCGACACCCGGTCGCCGGTCTGGCCGTCGATGCGCAGGGTCAGGGGTCGGCCGCCATACTTGCCCTTCCAGGTGCCCGTGACGTCGGGCATCGGAGGGGCTTCGGGCGGGAGGGGGGCCTCCGACGGGGCTTCTGGCGCAACATCGGCGTCGGCCACAGCCGGCTCATCCTCGGGCTCGGGCACCTCGGCAGGCGGTTCTTCGGCAGGCGGCTCGTCGGCTGGGGCTTCCGCGGGCGGTTCTTCCGCGGGCGGTTCTTCCGGCTCGGGCGCTGTCGTGGCCGGTGCTTCCGGGGGTGGGACGGGGGTGTCGGAGGGGGCGGTGCGCGTGGCGGCGGGAGGCGGGGCAGGGGAGGGGGGCGCCTCGACCGGCTCGGCTGCAGGCACTGGTGTGGCGGCTGAGGGCGTTTCGTCTGCCGGCTTCGCGGGAGGTGCCTTGGGCGGCTGTGGCGCGGGGGCCGTCGCGGTGGGCGCGGCTGGGGGAGCGGGCTCGGGCGTAGCTGGACGGAACATCACGGCCAGCCCCACCACCACCGCCAACACCCCCACCGCCCACGGCCACTTCGGCGACGCTGTGGGCTGCGGGGCTTCGGGAGGAGGGTCGGAGAGGTCGGGCACGGCCGTCGCAGCGCCGCCCATCGCGTCGGCCGGACGCCCATCGAAGGTCTCGGGGACCGCGGTAAATGCCCCGCCCGACGGTGTTGTCGGTGGTCTTGCGGGCGTGATGGGCTGCAGCGACGCCGCCCCTTGCGCGTGCGACACCTTGGGCAAGGACAGGGGAACGATGCCCCGGTGTCCGCCCACCACCTGCATCAGCTCGGGCGCATCCGCGAACAGCAGTGCCCCCAGCGCCGCCACCGACTCGGGGCGGTCTTCGGGCTTCGGGGCCAGCGCAGCTTCGATGGTGGCTGCGACGTCGGGCGGACAGTCGGGCCGCAGCTCCAGCACCTTGGGAAAGCGGGCTTGCTCGGCAGCGTGCAGGGTGTCGACCAGCGAAGCCGACGGCAGGAACGGCGGGCGACCACACACCATGCAGTAGATGAGCGCGCCCAGGCTGTAGATGTCGGCGCGGGGGTCGACCGCGGTGGGGTCGGACACCTGCTCGGGCGCCATGAAGCCCGGTGTGCCCAGGAAGTCGCCCTGGAGGGTGTCGCCTTCGTTGGCGGCCATCAGTCGAGCGATGCCGAAGTCGGTGACCGCTGCCCGTGCACCACCCGACACCGGCTGCAGCATCACGTTGGCGGGCTTGAGGTCGCGGTGGAGCACGCCGCGGCTGTGGGCGGCATCCATCGCACCGAGGATCTGGGCGGTCAGGGCCAAGGTGGCGTCGATGGGCAGGGCGCCGCGCGCACCGAGCAGGCGGTCGAGCGACAGCCCCTCGATGTACTCCATCACCAGGCCGGGATGACCCTCGTGCTCGATGACGTCGATGACCGACACCACGTGCGGATGGTCGAGGGTGGCCTGGATGCGCCCTTCGCGGACGAGTCGTCGGTGGACGGCACCCCCACGCACCGCCAGCAGCTTCAGGGCGTAGGCCGACCCCAGCGTGGCGTGGCGCACCCGATAGACCCGGGCGAGCCCACCTTCGCCCACGAGGGCCTCGACGACGTACTTTCCGATCTCTTGGCCTGGCTGCAGCACGGGTCAGTCCGCTCCTTGCCCGCGCCGGTTGACCGGCTTCGGGTAGACGCTCAGGCCGGTGGACACCCCCATCACCACGGGGTTGTTCACCGCGGCGGTGGTCGCCCAGCCGGCCACCACGAACGTGGTGCGCTCGGAGCTTCGCACGAGGAGCTTGCCGCCCACGCGCACCGAGCGGGCCCGCAGGCGTGCGAAGCGGTCGATGTCGGTGGCGAGCTCGGGGCTGGCGAGGAGGTCTTCGATGTCGATGCCACCGGGGCGTTCCCAGTACGACACCGTGGGCCCCAGGCTCCACCACGCGCGGGTGCCCCCGAGAACTTCCGTGTCCACCTGGATCTCGCTGCCAGGCACCGGCGGGGAGGCATCCACCACGTTCGACTGACGGTACATCCAGCTTCCGTCGACGTGGGCGCTCCAGAAGCCCTGTCCCAGGCCGCCAGACCGCCCGATGGCCAGCGTGGGCCCGAAGTCGGTGGTGCCTTCACCCAGGTTGGTGGTGCGGTCGCGGGTGCGCGCGGTCCACTGGCCCATGCGCAGCTGTCCGCCCATCGAGAGGCTCAGCGGAGCGCCCACCAGCTCGTCGACCAGCTGCCACTTGGCACCCACGGTCATGGGGGAGAGACCCTTGGTGGTGCGGCAGGTGGTGGGGCCAAGCGACGCACACAAGGCGCCGTCGGGGCGGTTCGCCTGGACCCGCTGCCAGCCGAGACCAACCTCCAGCTCGATGTCTTCGCGTACTCCGTGGGTGACCACCACGGTGGTGCCGCTGGTCTCGAGGCCATCGTCGACGTCGAGCACGTCGTTGGACTGCATGCCGGTCGACAGGGCCAGGCGCTCGAACCGTTGGGCTTCCACGCCGGCGTACACCGAGGTGTCGCCTTCGGAGATGGTCCAGGGGCCAGACCCTGCGAATGCGAGTGAGAGGCAGGGCCAGATGCTCAGAGGAGTCAAGGGCGGCTCGCGGCTGAAGGGATGGCGGGGCTCGGACGTCGATGCGGCGAGAAGGGTGCAATGGATCGAGCTCTGAGCCTTGTTGCGACATTTCCTGACAAGTCAGGGTGTGTCATCCGAAGAGTCTCATGCGTTGCCCTGATGATGGAACGCGGAGCCTGATCCAGGCCCCCGCCCTCGTAGCTCAAGATCGATGGACTCCGGGTCGCCTCTCCCGCGCGCGGCCTCTCCACCTCCCGATTGTCCCCAAAGCGCCAACATCCCCGAAAAAATCGCGAAATCGGCCTCAAGCCACAAGGTAGATCTTCCGATCCCGATGATGCCCCCGGTGCGTCTCGGCCGGACGACCACCCTCCGCGGGCACTCCCTGCACTGGACAACCCCATGCCGCGCATCCTGTTCGTCGACGACGAACCCATGATCCTGAACGCCTTGCGATTGCGGTTCAGCCGGCGCCATCCAGAGTGGGACTGCTGCTACGCAGCCGACGGGCTCGAGGCCCTCGACTTCATCGACCAAGGCGCCTTCGACGTCGTGGTCACCGACATGCGCATGCCCGGCATGGACGGCGCCACCCTCCTCGGCATCATCCGCGAGCGGCACCCGCAGACCTTCCGGGTCGTGCTGTCGGGGCAGATGAGCCGCGATGCCCAGCTCCGCGCCCTGCCGGTCACCCACCGCTTCCACGCCAAGCCCTGCGTGCCCGCCGAGCTCGAACAAACCATCGAGCAGGCCCTCGAGCTCTACCGACAGCTCGACCACCAGGCGATTGCGCGGGTGGTGGGCGGCCTCCAGCGCCTCCCGGCCACCCCCAAGCTCTACGCGAAGATCACGCGGATGATGGCCGACCACCGGGTGGGCCTCAACCAGATCGCCGCCACGGTCGACCAAGACCCCGCCATGGCCGCCCGCCTGCTGCATGTGGCCAACAGTGCCTTCTTCGGGGTGCGGCGCCAGATCCGCACGTCGCTCGAAGCGCTCAACTGGCTCGGCGTCGACCTCACACGCAAGCTCGTGCTGTCGTCTGAGCTGGCCATCACCTTCGGTGGGGGCGCCAGCCGTCGCCTCATCGAAGAAGTCCAGGCCCACGCCACCCTCACCGCCCGCATCGCGTCCCGGCTCGTGTCGCCCTCCAAGGCCCGGGTCGTGTCCACCGCGGCGCTGCTCCACGAGGTCGGCCGGCTGGTACTGGCCAATGGTGAGCGCGATGTGGTCGACCGCATCCGTGAGCTCGAAGTGCGGCTGGGCGACCCCTGCGCGGCCGAACGAGCGGTGCTTGGCTTCACGCACGCCGAGGTGGGCGCCTACCTGCTCAACCTCTGGGGCCTGCCGCTCGACATCGTCGATGCTGTGGCCCATCACCACGCCCCCGACCGCAGCAAGAACGGCCGTGCCCTCACACCGGCCGGGGCCATCTACATCGCCAGCGAGCTCGCCATCGCCGCTCGCCAGCGCAGCCCCTACGCCCCCGACCCCCGCTCGCTCCGGCTCGACCCCGTGTGGCTCCGGTCGGTGGGGGTCGAGCTCAAGCTGCACGAGTGGTGCCTGCTGGCCAACCACCAGCACGGCATCATGGCGCAGGAGGCTCCGGGCCCCCGGCCCTGACTCCTCCGGGTGATCCCCCCCCTGTCGTTCCGCGCAGAACCATGCGCTGCACGCCAAGCCAGGGTAGTGCGCTCGGGCGATCCCGGAGGTCCCCGTGAAGCTCGCTGCCCTCGTCGCCGCACCGTTCGGCAACCATCGTCAGATTGCCGAATACCTCGATGGCCTCGACCACTGGGGCCGGGTCGCCGAGACCCGCTCCCTCGGCCGTGCCCAGCAGCGTCGGCTGTGGGAAAAGGCCGCCGACAACCGGGCCCTCACCCTCGACGACTTCGTCCCCCCCGAAGTGGGCGCGCTCACCGAGGTCATCCACGAGGGCCGCAACACACTGCCGCTGCCGGCCACCTTCCGGAACTTCCAGAAGCGCTTCTGCCGGCCCGCCGACGCCGACGACTGCCTCTACGGCTACAACGAAGGCGCCACGCGTCCGCTCATCGGGCCCGGCTACTTCGTCACGGTCCCCACCGAAAGCACACCGGCCTGGCGCACCCGCGGTGCCATCGTGGTCGACTACTTCCAGGTGCCCAACGGTCCGGTCGTGTCGGGCTGGCCCTCCGTCGTGCCCAACCAGAAGGGCCTGCAGGTGCTCGTCTACAACGGCACCCGCGACTTCATGCGGCGGGTGAGCGACTACGTGTCCATCGGGGCCGCCTACAAGGGCGAGAACCCCCTCGACCACTACTTCACGCTCGTTCGGCACTCCGTGGGCTGACCCTCACCCGGCCGCCCGCAGCGTGCTGGTCGAGGTGTCGCCAGCCGTCACCACCCGGTCGCGCCCGGTGCGCTTGGCCACGTACAAGGCATCGTCGGCCCGCCTGACCAACGCATCGCTCGCGCCCGAGCCCTCCAGCCATGCAGCGCCGATGCTTGCCGTGACCGGAACGTCCACGCCTTCCGTGAACACCGGCGCGCCGCCCACTGCGGCCCGCACGCGCTCGCCCACTTCGAGCATCGACTCCCGCGAGCAGTCGGGCAGCACCACGAGGAACTCCTCGCCGCCGTATCGGCCGATGCGGTCGTAGCTGCGCACCACATCGGCCATCCGTCGGGCGCTCTCACGGAGCACGCCGTCGCCGGCCAGGTGGCCGTGGGTGTCGTTGATGCTCTTGAAGTGGTCCAGGTCCACCACCAGCACCCCGAGCCCCGTCTGTCGACGCGCGTTGCGGGCCAGTTCCTCTTCCAGGGCGTCGATGATGGCTGTCCGGTTGAGCAGCCCGGTGAGCCCATCGCGGGTGGCCTGGCGGTGCAGAGCGTCGCGGGCGTCGATGAGCTGGGTCTGGAGCTCGAGCAGGCGGCGGCCGATGCGGAGGCGCGCCTGGAGCTCGAGGGGGTCGAACGGCTTGCTGAGATACTCGTCGGCGCCGCTGTTGAGGCCCTGGACCAGGTCTTCGCGGCGGTTCTTCGATGTCAGCAGCATCAGGTAGCGGTAGGGCTCGGCGTTGGTCTCGCGCACCCGTCGACACACCTCCGGCCCATCCAGCCCCGGCATCATCCAGTCCACGATGCCGAGCTGCGGGCCGTCGTGGCGGGACAGCGCCGCGGCAGCTGCCACACCGTCTTCGGCCTCTTCCACGACGTACCCCCACGAGCGGAGGGTGCGCGTGAGGACCATGCGGGAGAAGCGGTCGTCGTCCGCAACGAGGATGCGCAAGAGGGACTCCGGGCAGAGGTCGATCCGTGTCTGGTGGATCGGAACCAGCCCCCCGCAGCGTGAGGGGGATCTGGCCGCTACGCAGCGCGCGTGACCCCGGCGCGGTGCAGGGCGTCCTTCAGCTGGTTTGCCACCAACGGCAGCGCGGCGAACAGCTCACCGGCGTGCTCCAGATCACCCTGTCGGCCGGCGTCCTCGAGCTCCGTGCACAGCGCGCACAGCTCGTCGGCACCCAGGTAGGCGCTGCTTGACTTCAGCGCGTGGGCCAGGCGCTGCACCGACTCCGGGTCGTCCTGCGCGATGGCCGCCTCGAGCTGCTCGGTGCGGTCGCGGGTGTCGTCGAGGAAGATGTGCACCAGCTCGCGGATGTCGTCTTCGGCCTCCACGCCCATGCGCCGGAGCCGGTCGCGCAGGTTGGGCTTCAGAGGCGCCGCGCCCACCGGCTTGTGGCGTGCCGTGCCCTCTTCCAGAGCCTGGTCCACCTCGGTGACCTGGCGGATCCAGCTGCGCAGGGTGCGGTCCAGCTGGCCGGGCTCCACGGGCTTGGCCAGGTAGTCGTCCATCCCGGCCGCCATGCAGCGCTCGCGGGTGCCCACCATGGCGTCGGCGGTCATGGCGATGATGGGGGTGCGCTGGCGGGACTCCGACTCCAGCTCGCGGATGGCGCGGGCCGCCTCGAAGCCGTCCATCACGGGCATCATGCAGTCCATCAGCACCATGCTGAAGGCGCCGGTCTTCCATGCCGAGACCGCTTCTTCGCCGTTGGCTGCAATCTCGAAGGGGTAGCCCAGGCGGTCCAGCACCCGGGCCGCGAGAACCTGGTTCACCGCGTTGTCTTCGGCCACCAGGATGCGGTGCTTGCTGGGGTCGGCCGAGTCCAGACCATCGGGCAGGTTCTCCGTGGTCTCCTCGTCCACAGAACCCGTCGACTCCGGGTCTTCTCCCGACACCGCACGCATCAGCGCCCGTCGAATCGCCGACGGTCGGGCCGGTCGCCCCAGCACAGCCGCCAGACGCGCCGTGATGAGCTGGTCTTGGGGAGGGATGGCGCCCAGGCGGGTCATGAGCACCCGGCCAGTGGTCTGCAGGCGCGGGTTGACCGCGAGGGCCCGGGCCACCTCGATTCCCCGCAGACCATCCAGGTCCTGGTCGAGGAAGATGACCGCATATGGGTCGCTTGCGTCGGATGCCTGGCTCAGCCCGACCAGAGCCTGCACGCCGTCGCTCACGATGTCGACGTCGACCCCCAGGGGCACCAGCACTTCCGCCAGCGCCGCGCCGGCATCGGGGTCGTCGTCCACCACGAGCACCCGTCGTCCGAGCAGCTCGGTGGGAATCGCCTTCGGGCGGCTGTCGGCCACGGTCCGACCCAACCGAGCGGTGAACCAGAAGGTGCTTCCTTCGCCCACTGTGCTCGCCACGCCGATGTCGCCGCCCATCAGCTCCGACAGCTCCCGAGAGATGGCCAGGCCCAGGCCCGTTCCACCGAACTGGCGCGTGGTGCTCGTGTCGGCCTGCGTGAACGGCTGGAACAGGCCCTCCAGCTTCTCCGCGGGGATGCCCACGCCGGTGTCGTCCACCTCGAAGCGCACCAGGACCTCGTCTTCGCCCATGTCCATCAGCATCGTGCGCACCACCACGTGGCCCGTGGTCGTGAACTTCACCGCGTTGCCCACCAGATTGATGAGCACCTGTCTCAGCCGGGCCGGGTCGCCTACCAGTCGCGACGGAACCGTCCGCCGCACGTGCGCCACCAGGTCCACCCCGTTCCGACCCGCGCGCTCCGCGAACAGCTCCAAGACGCCGTGCACCAGGTCGTGTACGTCGAAGGGCACCGACTCCAGCACCAGGTGGCCCGCCTCGATCTTCGAGAAGTCGAGGATGGAGTTGAGCAGCTCGAGCAGGTGCTGCCCCGACGACCGCACAATCTCGGCATACTCGGCCTGCTCGTTGTCCAGGTTGGTGTCGAGGAGCAGCCCCGCCATCCCGATGACCGCGTTCATGGGGGTGCGGATTTCGTGGCTCATGTTCGCGAGGAAGGCCGACTTCATCCGGTTGGCCTCCTCCGCATCCCGGCGCGCCTGCATCAGCGATTCCTCTTCCCGCTTTCGCGCCACGATGTCGCGGAAGATGACCACCGCGCCCGCCGGACCCCCCGGGCCCATGCCCAGAGGGTTGATGAGGTAGGTCACCGGGATGCCGGGGCCATCCACCCGTCGAAACCACGCCTCGCGCACCCGGCGGCTCAGTCCGTCCTGCACCGCCGACACGATGTGCTCCTCCATCTGCGCCTGACCGTCGCCCGCCTGCACCAGCTCGGTGAGGCGCTGGCCGATGATCCGGTCGCTCCAGGCCAGCTGGTGTCGGGCTGCGGGGTTGAAGGCGGTCACCCGGCCCCGGGGGTCGACCGTGATGAGGCCCTCCCCGATGGCGGAGACCACGGCTTGGAGGGTCTGGTCGTCGAAGCCACCGTTGTGACGGGGGCGGCGTGGCGACGAGGTCACCTTGCGCATCTCCAGGACGAGGGACTGGCGCCAGGTGGGGTCGGCTGCGTTGCCGGCGGGCGGTGGGCCGACGATGTCCAGAGCGAGGTCGAGGGCGTGTGCCGTGTCGGACATGAAGATTGATCTCCATGACCCCGTGTCAGCAGGGGTCGGGGGGCATGGCCTCCCAACGGATCGATCCGCTGCGAACTTTATACTTTGCGAGAAAGTCCTAAATATCGGTATTTTCGTCTAAATCAACGACCGCCCCGTTCGTGGGAAGGGTGTCGGCACCCGGCTCACTTGTCGAACCGGAACCGGCCAAAGCCACGGAGGTCGTCATGGGTCAGCGCAGTGGAGCTCGGGGCATGGTGCCGGTGAGCATGCACGTGTTCGTCGGACTTCTCGCCGGATGTTCCGACTACGACATCACGCCGCAGCAGAACGCATCGGCGCTGGCCACCCGCCTCGAGGCGGTGCCTGCAGTGGTGGATGTCGGCGGTGTTCCCGTGGATGGCTCCACGACCACCGAGCTCCAGCTCGTCAACCTTGGCAACGAGCCCATCCAGCTCATCGACATGGCGCTCGCTGGCTCCAGTGCATTTTCGTTCGACCTGCCAGAAACCGACGAGGTGCCCGTCGGCGGCGAGGTCACGGTCCGCATCGGCTACGCCCCGGACGCCCTCGAAGAAGAGGCTGTGCTCGAGGTGTGGTTCGACACCCTCGAACAGGCCGACGGCATGCTCCCCGTCCCGCTCCAGGGCATCGGCCTCGCGGGCGTGCTCTCGGTCGACCCACCGTTCCTCGACCTGGGCGAGTACCCCGAGGGCTGCGTGGTGGAAGACTTCGTCACGCTCACCAACGACGGCACCGACAAGCTCGAGCTCCAAGACCTGGCTGTCCTGGGCGAGGGGTTCTTCCTCCCCGACTCTCCGAAGGGCGAGGCGCTGGCCCCCGGTGCGTCCATCGAGCTGGCCGTGGCCTTCGAAGCCGCCCCCGGCACCTCTTCCGAGGGGGAGCTGTGGATCGAACACGACGGTGTCGCCGGTCTCGCGTCGGCCGATGTGGCTGCCGGCATGCAGCCCCGCGCGTACACCGAAGAGACCTTCCTTCAGGACGGACCCTGGGACATGGTCGACATCCTCTTCGCGGTCGACGGCTCCGGCTCCATGCAAGACGACACCGCGCGGCTTGCCGAGAACGCCCGCACCTTTTTCCAGGCGCTGCACGCCCTCGGCGTGGACGCACAGGTGGCCGGCGTCACCCGAGACGATGGCTGTGCGAACGGCGTGGTCTCCACCCGCGACCCTGGTGCTGAAGACGCCTTTGCACGCCTGCTCGACGGAGAGTGGGGCACGGAGACCGAGTCGCTCCTCACCGTGGCCACCCGAGCGCTCGAGGCCCACGACGGCTGCAACTACAGCGTGTTCCGCGAAGGCGCCCGGCCCGCCGTGGTCTTTCTCTCCGATGAGCCCGACCAGTCCGACAACGACTGGGACACCTACGTGGCCCGCATGCTCGCCGTCGACCCCCACGTCGTGCTCTCCGCCATCGTGGGACCCGTGCCCGATGGCTGTGAGACCGCCTACCCGGGCTACGGCTACGTGGATGCAGCCGCAGCCACCGGCGGCGCCACCGTGTCCTTGTGTGCGGAGGACTGGGGCGCCTTCCTCAACCTCCAGGCCGAGCTCGTCACGGGCAACCCCCGCACCCACTTCGAGCTGTCCGAGCCGGCCGGTCCGGGCGAAGCGTACGTCTTCATCGACGGCGAGCGCATCCTCGAGGGGTGGACCATCGACCGCACCAGCCACGAGCTCGTGTTCGAAGACCACAGGGTCCCCGGTCCCGGTGCCAGCATCTTCGTGGAGTACCCCCGCGCCGCCGACTGCGACCCCGCTCCCTGAGGCGGCGGGTCGCATGACCCGATAGACGCCGACACCCACCTTCCGGGCCCCGGGCCCCTGGATGGCACGTGTCGGCCCCTCGTCTCCTCGCGCTCTGCCTCTTCGTCGCTGGCTGTGGTCCCAAGACCGGCACCCAGCCTTCCTCCGCCGACGAAACCTGGCTCACCGGTCGCCCCGGCTACCCCGGCGTCTGCATCTCCAAGATCCCGGAAGCCGGCCGCCTCGGCCCCGACCAGGTCGCCTTCGACAACGGCCTCGCCGCCCTCCAAGAAGGTGATGTCACCGGAGCCCGCACCGCCATCGAGAGCGCCCCCGGCGAGCACCCCGCCATCCTGGGCCTCGCCGGCGTGTTGGCCTTGCTCGAGGGCTTCCCGCGCGATGCCCGCCCCGTCTACCGCGACCTCGCCGCCACCTGGCAGGAAAACGGCTGCATCCAACACTCCGCCGGCGTCATCTACCTGGCGGGTGGGTACGGTCGGATGGCCCGTGGGTTCGTGCGTTCCGCCATCCAGCTCCAGCCCGACGAAGTCGAGACCCGCTACCTCAATGGCCTCATCGAGCGCTCCGCAGGCGACGAGGAAGCCGCCGCCCGCGCCTTCCGCGATGTGGTCCAGCGCGCCCCTGGCCATCCCGGTGCCAGCCTCGCCCTCGCCAGCTACCACCTCGCCCGCGGAGACGGCCTGCTCGCCGTGCCCATGCTCCGAGCGGCCCGTGATGGTGGCCTCGACGTCGGCGACACCCTCGCCCGCGCCCTCTTCCGCGCCGGCGAGAAGGGCCCCTACATCGCCGAAGCCTCTCGCCTGGGCTGGCCCATGGGCGACAACGGCACCCTGGCCAGCGCCGCCGACCCCAAGGCCGCCCTCGCCGAGCTCCTGGGTGTGGGCGAAGACGGCGTGCTCCACGTCCATATCGAGACCACCTCGGGCCCGTTCGACTGCGAGCTCTTCTGGGAAGCAGCGCCCGTCACCGTCGCCAACTTCGTGGGCCTGGCCACCGGCACCCAGCCCTGGCGCGACCCCCGCACCGGTGAGCCAGGTGAGGGGGCCTTGTACCCGGGCACGCAGTTCCACCGGGTCATCCCCGACTTCATGGTCCAAGGCGGCGATGCCCGCGGCGACGGCTCGGGCGACCCCGGCTACCGCTTCGCCGACGAAATCGACCCCGGTCTCCGCTTCGACATCCCCGGGCGCCTCGCCATGGCCAACTCCGGCCCCGACACCAACGGCTCCCAGTTCTTCGTCACCGACGTCCCCACCCCGCACCTCAACGCCAAGCACACCATCTTCGGCCAGTGCGACGACCAGTCCCTCGACACCGTCGCCCGCATGGGCCGCGTGCCGCGTGTGCCCGGCGACAAGCCCGCCACGCCCATCACCATCGAAGACATCCGCTTCGAGTAGGTGCGCGCGTCCTCCCCCTTCAGGGCCCTTCAGGGGGAGGTGCCCCGAAGGGGTCGGAGGGGGCCGTTCCAACCGCTAGCTCAGCAGCGAGATCACCGACTGGTTCACGTTCTTCGCCTGCGCCAGGGCCGCCACACCGGCCTGCTGCATGATCTGCAGCTTCGTGAGTTCCGACGTCTCCGTGGCGAAGTCTGCGTCGCGGATCTGGCTCTCGGCCGCCGACAGTGCCTCCACGTAGATCTGGGCGTTGTTGAGGGCCGAGTCGATGCGGTTCTGCACGGCGCCGAACAGCGACCGGGTGCTGTTCACCGAGCTCAGAGCCGTGTCGATGACATCGAGGGCCGTGCGGGCGCCGCTGACGCTGCCCAGGGTGATGGTGCCCAGGTTGAGCGAGGTGGTGGTGAGGTCGCCCAGCTGGATCGTGATGCGCGAGGCGGTGTCGTTGTTGATGCCCACCTGCACGTCGAGCTGGGTGCTGGTGCCGTCGGTGAGCTGGACGCCGTTGAACTCGGTCACCGCGGCGATGCGGGCCACCTCGCTGCGCAGCTCGGTGAACTCGTCTTCGATGTAGGAGCGCTCTTCGTCGGCGAGGGTCTCCGAGGCGCTCTGCACCGCCAGCTCGCGCATCCGCTGGAGGATGTCGGTGACCTCGTTGGTGGCGCTCTCGGCGGTCTGGATGATGCTGATGCCGTCGTTGGCGTTGCGCATCGCCTGCTGGGTGCTGATGACCGAGGTCTCGAGCGCCGTGGCCACGCCCAGGCCCGCGGCGTCGTCGGCTGCTTGCGTGATGCGAAGGCCGCTGCTGATGCGGTTGAGGGTGGCGTTGAGGTTCTTCTGGGTGCGGCCCAGCGAGCCGGTGGCCTTCATCGACGCGATGTTGGTGCGGACGGTCATCGACATGGAGAGCTCCGAGGGGGCGGTGGATGCGACACGAGGGAGGGGACCCTCCCAGACGTGGTGGAGCGTCGGATCGGTGCGCGCCGGGTGTGAGCGTCCGGTCGATTTTTTTCGAATCGAGGGCCATCCACAGCGGGGGGGGCGCTGCAGAACACCCCCGGGCAGGGTGTCTTCGGGCGGCGGCGTGCGTCGTTCGGTATGTGTGCGCGAACTTTGTGTTCAACGGATGCGTTGCGTCGACCGAGGGCGCCCCGCTTCGCCTCCGCAGTCCTCCCCGGATGACTTCAGGACTGTGGGCCCCCTCCGCCTGCTCCGCAGGCACCTCCCCCCGAGGGGGGAGGACTGTGAGAACGGCGATGTCCTCCACCTTCAGGGGGAGGGTGGCCACTCGGAGGCTCAGGATGTCGACCGACTCGATCGAGACTGACTCCAAAGTCCTCCCCCTTCAGGGGGAGGTGGCCGCGAAGCGGACGGAGGGGGCCCCACCTCACCAAAGCCCTCCCTCCCGGGGCCCGTCAGTCCGAGGTGTCCATCTGGGCGGCGAGGGTGTCCAGATCCGCGTGAAGAGACTCCGCCAGTGCCCGGAGTGCAGCCAGGGCGTCGTCGTGGCGGCCCTCCGAGCACGCGTACTCGATGTCGCGGGACAAGTGCGACACCCGCATCAGGCCAAAGGTGCCCGAGGAGGACTTGAGGCTGTGGGCTTCGCGCCGGAGGGAGGCGAAGTCGTTGGAGCCTGCAGCGTCCTGCATCCGATCCAGCCGTCGGGGGGCGTCGCGGGCGAGGGTGGTCTGGACGCGGACGAGCGCCGGTCCGAAGGTGTCCTTGAGGTTGTTGAGGACCTCGAGGTCGAGCACCTCGGCCGAGGGCGACTCGGCTGTGGACTGCGCAGCGACCACGTCCGCGCGCCCTTCGATGGCACGGACGACCGCTTCCACCAGAACATCGGTGCGGATGGGCTTTTCGACGAAGCCATTCATCCCCGCGGCATGGGCGTCGTCGCGGTAGCTGGGCAGCACGTTGGCGGTCATGGCCACGATGGGAAGCGACCGCAGAGGCTCGGGCATCCGGCGAATCATCCGAGTGGCGGTGAGGCCGTCCATCACCGGCATCTGAATGTCCATCACCACGGCGTCGTAGGTGCGTTCGTCCACCGCCTCGAGCGCCTGCTGGCCGTCGAACACGGCGTGCACCGACATTCCGGCCCCCACCAGTGCAGCCTCGGCCACTTCTTGGTTGACCGGGTTGTCTTCCACCAGGAGAACCCGCCAGGTACGGGCCTGTTCTACGGAACTCCGCGACTCTGCCTCGGGGACCGTGAAGTCGGCTCGGCCAAGGGCGACATGCGCAACACGGAGCGCGGCCCGTGGAGCGGAGGTGTGGAAGGTGGCCCCATGGCGGGTGGTGGTGGGGCTGGCCGAACCACCTTGACCACGCTTGAGCACCGCGAGTCGGCAGCTTGCGAGCGCGCCCACCAACGTGTGGCGGAAGGCGTCTTGCATCGACGCGGCCACACTGGGACCGAGCACCACGAGGTCGTGCGGGTGGGGGGTGACCGCACCGAGGAGGAGTGCCTCCAGGCCACGGCCGGCGCGGTCCCTGTGTTCAACATCCGCGCCCGCCGAGCGCAGCTCTGCACTCCAGGCATTGGCAGAGGCCGGGTCGGACTCGACCACGAGCACCTTGATGCCATTCAGGGACATGGACGGCTCCTATGGGTGGACGAGCAGCCGCGGGAAAAATGCCTGCGGGCCCTAACGGGCTTGTGGGATCCACGAGGCCCGGATGCATGGGTCATTTTCCGGATTGGTTCCCAGACCCGACCGCGTCATGTCGTCCGCGGTCCACTGCGCCCCGCCCCACGGCAGCGGCGCCTGCCGCACACATGAAAGATTGGTGTCTGGTGGACGTCGAAATCGGCGTCGGACGGCGTAGTTGGAGTGGATTAAGCGAGGCTGCGTCGAGTCGCGGGGGCGGGTCGTGCGATGATCGCGGCCGTCCTCCATCTGCCGCGTGTCGGGGAGTCCCGCCCATGTCCGTTGTCCCATCTCGCGCTCGAGGCCATCGGACGGCTGTCCCCTGTGGGCTGCGTTGGTCTCGCTGGCTGCGCGCCGCTGGAGTGGGGGGGCTGCTGTGCTTCGCGCTCGTCGGTCCGCTCGGCGCCCATGCCGGCACCGAAGCCGAAGCCGAAGCCGTCCGTCTCGCCGAAGACCTCCGCAAGCTCGCCACCCGCAATGCCTGGGAGGGGGTCGACGGCGTCTACGCCCGGTTGCGCGCGCTCGAGTCGAAGGGCGTCGCCATCACCGCGGCACAACATGAGCTCGGCGCGGAAGCCGCCCTCCAGCTGGGCCGCATGCGCGAGGCCCGGGGGCGCTTCGGTCTCGCCCGCGCAGCCGCCGGTCCCGCCGCCGAAAAGGAACGCCTTCAGGGGGTCATCGAAGACATCGACCGCCGCTTCGGCTCGGTCGCCCTCACCGCCACCGGTCGCGCCCGTCGCGACGCCAGCGTCGACAAGAAGCCCGCCTCGTTCATGCTCGATGAACGGGCCGCCATCCAGTACGCCAACGATGAACTCCAGCTGTCCGGCACCTTCGAGGGCCTGCTCCCGGTCGGCAAGTACACCCTCGGCATGGCCATCTTCGAGGTCACGGTCGACGGTGGCGTGGTCCGGGCCGACGCCTCCCATGCCGCGCCTGCCGCCGCCGACACCCCCCCTCCGCCCAAGCCTGAAAAGCCCCCCAAGCCCGAAAAACAAGGCGACACCGGCACAGGTCTCTATGCCGCTGTGGGCGGCGGCTCGGCCACCTGGATCTCCAAGTCGGACTCGGTCGGGTACTACGTGCCCGGCGGCACCGGAGCCGCGGTCCTCCTCGCGGGCGGCGTTCGGTTCCCGGCTGGCCCGGTCGCCGTCGCCGGGGAGCTCTCCTGGAATGGCATGTTCGGCAGCGGCGGCGAACAAGCCAACGTCAACCTGGTCAACCTCGGCACCGGCATCTCCTTCGGAAAGACCGTCCAAGGGCGTCTGCTCGGCCAGGTGGGCCTCGGCCGTGCGTCGATTGTCGGCGTCGACCCCTCCGCCGCCTGTCGCGCCGACGACTTCCAGATGTCGAGCGACCCCGACGGCTTCACCTGCGAAGCCGACGGTCCCTGGGCCACCGCCGAAAAGGCGTACCTCGTGGTGAGCCCCGGCGTTGTGGTGGGAGGGGCCATCGCGCCGTCCTCCTTGGGCGGGGCAGCCGTCACGCTCGATCTCGGTGTGCGCGGAGTCGGAGGCCAGGTCGTCCCCTGGACCGCCCTCGGCGTACGGTACGCATTCGGGGGAGGGGCCGGCTGATGAATCCATGCACCCACACCACACGCTGGGCGGCCCTCGTCGCGCTGGTCGCACTCTCCGCATGTGGCGGCGTTCCTCTGGATGCCAGCGACTTTGCCGGGGTCGACATCGACGGCGACGGCAGCCCCCGCTTCGACGCCAGCGGTGCGGTGGTCGACTGCAACGACTTCGACCCCGCCATCTACCCGGGTGCGGTCGAAGAGTGCGACGACAAAGACAACGACTGCGACGGCATCGTCGACCCCGACAAGCCCTACTACTGGGCCGACGCCGACGGCGATGGCTTCGGAGAGCCCGTGGGTGAGGCGGTCCAGGCCTGCACCGCGCCCACCGGACACGCCGACAACCACGACGACTGCGACGACACCGACGCCTCGGTCAACCCCGATGCCCGCGAGCTGTGCGACGGCCGCGACAACAACTGCGACAACACCCCCGACAACGTCGATGTCGCCGATGCGTCGTATGTGCTCTACGAAGACTCCGACGGCGACGGCGTGGGCAACACCGACGCCCCCGTGGGTTCATGCGACCCCACCACCGCACCCGATGTCACGGCTGTGGCCGACGGTGGCGACTGCGACGACACCGACTCCACCGTCTTTCCCGGCTCCACCGCCTTCGAGGTCTCCGGCGACGGAATCGACCAGGACTGCGACGGCAACCCGGACTGCACCGACCTCGACTGCGACGGCATGGCCGACATCGTGGTCGCTTTCGCCGACAACGCCCATCTCCCCTGGCAAGAATCCGACGGCAGCACGGGCAACGGCACCCTCACGGTCCTCCGGTCCAACCGCGATGCGCCCGGCACCTTGTCCATGTCCTTCGGCACGAGCGTGTCCACGGCCGACTACCAGGTGCTCGACGTCGACCAGGACGGCTACCGCGACATCATCCAGGTCATCTCGCACGCCGGCGATGGCGACACCTGGCACAACTCCGTCGTGTACTTCGGTCCGGTTGGCGATGTCCCCGACGACGTCGAGTCGGGCCGCGACCCCATCACCCTGGCCGTCTCTGTCGGTCAGAAGGTGGCGGTCGGAGACTTCGACGGCGACGGCATCTCCGACCTCGCCGTCGGGTCCCGCACCAACCCCGACACCGGCTCGGCCGGCACGGCCATCTTCTCTGGCGTGGGCGAAGAAGTAGGCGGCGGCGCTGCCCTCGAGCCGTCTCTCGACCTCGACACCGCGTATGTGCACGCACTCGTAGCTGGCGACCTCGACGGCGATGGCTACGACGACCTCGTGGTCTGCCAGGGCCCGCCCCGCGAAGACACCGCCGACTGGGACGCCTACGACCTCCTCGTGTTCTTCGGAAGCGAGTCCGGCATCGTGGCCCTCGGTGCCGAGCGCCCCACATCGGGCTGCACCGATGTCGCCATGGGCAACCTCGACGCCGATGCCCAGCTCGAGCTGATTGTCACCCGGGGCTACAACGCAGCCTCCGAGCGCATGAACGCTGTGCGCTTCGACGTGGGGAGCGACCGCTCCATCACCATCCCCACCACCTTCGAGTCCGACGACGCCGCCACCGTCCAGCTGGTCGACATCGACGGCGACGACGACCTCGACGTCATCTTCGGCGCCGGGCCGAGCATCGGGTCCGCCGAGCTCTCCGACGACGACTCCTGGCAAACGTCCGTGCGGGTCCACACCAACGACGGCGTCACCATCACCTCGTCCGCGGTCGCCACCCTCCCGGGGCACGGCGCCACACGGCCCATCGTGGGCCACTTCAACTCCGACGACTACCTCGACCTCGTCGCCCCCGGCCAGGCCAACGACGACGGCGCCGCGCCGCTCACGCACATCTACAGCGGCTCCAGCAGCCCCACCGTCTTCAATGCAAGCGATGTCACGTCCCATTCGTACGCACCCTGGGTATACGGTGCCGCAGTCGACTACGACCTCGACGGCAACCTCGACATCCTCGCCACTGGCGTGTCCGACGGCTTCGGCCTGGTGATGCTCCCCGGCTCCACCGCGGGCCTCATCGCGTCGTCCGAGCACATCCTCGACGGCGACGTCTCCCTCCGTCCTCCCATCATCGTCGAGTAGGCAGACTCCACCGTGCTTTCCGCTGAATGCCCGAACTGCGGCTCACCGGTCGCATTCCGCCACGCCGCCTCGGCCGCGACGGTCTGTGAGGCGTGCCACAGCACGGTCCTGCGCGAAGGCACCGATGCCCTCGTGTTGTGGGGCAAGGTCAGCGCGTTCTCCCGCGACCTCTCCCCCATCCAGGTGGGCGCCACGGGCATCGTCGGCAAGCGCCCCTTCACCGTGGCTGGCGTGCTCCGGCGCTCCCGGCCCGGTGTGCGCTGGAACGAGTGGTACATCGTCTTCGACGACCAGACCACCGGCTGGCTCTCCGAAGGCAACGGCCTGTACCAGATCTTCGGCGGTGCCTTGCCCGGCGTGCATGTGCCGGCTGCGCACCACCTCTCTCCGGGCCGCGAGCTCGACCTGGGCGACACCCGCTGGGTGGTGGTGGAGTGCTCCGAAGCCGCGGTCGTCGCCGCCGACGGCGAGCTGCCCTTTGCGGTGCGTGGCGGCGAGATGCGCGCCTACGCCGACCTCCGCAGCGCCGACGGCCGGCAGACCGCCACCATCGACTACTCCGACGACCAGCCCGCGCTGTGGCCGGGCCGCGCCGTCACCCTCGAGTCGCTCAAGATGGAGGGCCTGCGGGCCTTTGCAGGCTGGTCCGACCCCATCATGGTGTCGATGGAAGGCCCCGAAGTCGACACCAGGCGGTCGCTCGACTGTCCCAACTGTGGCGGCTCGCTCACCCTCCGGTCGCCCGGCACCACCGTCCAGCTGGCCTGCGAATACTGCGGCTCCGACCTCTCCATCGACGAAGTCGGCGACCACAGCACCGCCGAGGTCCTCGCCGCCCACCAGGGCCAGAAGTGGAAGCCCCGCATCCCGCTGGGCAAGCGCGGTCGGCTCGACGGCGTGGAGTGGGAGGTCATCGGGGCCATGAAGCGGGCCGTGCGGGTGGATGGCGTCGACTACCCGTGGGTGGAGTACTTCCTCCACAACCCGTACCGGGGCAGCCGCTTCCTCGTCGAAGACCAGCGCGGGCACTGGAACCTCGTCGACCGCCTCGCAGGTGTGCCCACCGGTCAGGGCTACTCGGTGTGGTCTCGTCAGCGCTACGGCAAGGAGCTGTACCGCCACTTCCAGGGCGGCAAGGCCATCGTCCGCAACGTGTTCGGCGAGTTCGACTGGCAGGTGAAGGTCGGCGACTCTGTCGACACCCACGACTACGTCTGCCCGCCCTTCATGATCTCGCGCGAAGGCGACAAGCACGAAGTGGTGTGGTCCAAGGCCACCTACCAAACCAAAGACGACATCGAAAAGGCCTTCGGGCTCAACGTCCGCACCCCGTGGGGCGTCGCGGCGAATCAGCCCAACCCCTACGAGCGCCGGCGCATCTGGGTGGCGGCCTTCGGCAGCGCCGGCGTGTTGTGGCTCGGCTCGCTGTTCGTCCTCCTGCTGGGCGTTCTCGTCGCCAGCAACGACACCGTGCTCAACAGCAACTACACCAGCACAGGCGCCGTGAGCGATGTGTGGGTGAGCAAGCCCTTCGAGGTCGAGGGCGCCTTCCGTCGCCACGTCGAAGTGCGCACCAGCACGAGCATCTCGCGGTCCAAGGGCCAGGTGCACGTCGCGCTCATCAACCAGGACAACGGCCGCGTCTACCTCCCGGTCAACACCAGCCGGTCCAACTCGCAGTCGGGCACGGTCTACAATGCCGATGCCGGCTCGTATGTCGCACGCCTGGAAGTGGCGCGGCCCGCGCTCGCACCGTCGGGCGACAAGGTCAACGTGAAGGTGGTGGTCGACCCCATCACCGGCTTCCCCTGCTTCGCGTTCTTCTACCCCTTCCTCATCCCCATCGTCATCGCCCTGCTGCGCGCCTCGTTCGAGTCTCGCCGCTGGTCCGAGAGCGACCACGCGGGCTGAGCCCCCGGAGCACCCATGAAGATCATCGCAGCCATGACCTTCGTGGGCCTGGCCATCCTGGCCGGGTCCACCCTCTCCACCCTCACGGGCTTCGGGGTGAGCTCCGGTAGCTCCGAGACCGTCCCCGTCTCGGTCCGCGACAACCCCAGCTCCTACCGTCCCATCTACGGCGGCTACACCGGCTACCGCGCCCCGGTGTCCTCCTCGGGTGGCTACAGCGCCGGCAAGTAGGCGCCCCCACTCCCGCACCCCCACTTCTCGTCTGGGAGCCCTCGATGGTCCACGTCCTCGACCCCAACGTCCTGCTCGCCACTGTCGTCTACTCGCTCGTGGGCATCCTGGTCTTTGCCGCCGCCTTCTTCATCATGGTCAAGATTGCGCCGTTCTCGGTGAAGAAAGAGATCGAAGAAGACCAGAACACCTCGCTCGGCATCCTGATGGGCAGCGTGTTCATCGGCCTCGCCATCATCATCGGTGCCGCCCTCATCGGGGGCTGACCCCCGGCGGTCCGCATGCACAGCCGTCCCGCCCCCGCGGGCTTCCGCCGGGTGCTGTTCCTCTCGGCGTTCGTCATCGCCACCTGTGGGCTCGTCTACGAGCTGGTGGCCGGTGCTCTGGCCTCGTACCTGCTGGGCGACTCCGTCACCTGGTTCTCGCTGGTCATCGGCACGTACCTCAGCGCCATGGGCGTGGGGTCGTACCTCTCCCGCTTCCTCGACCGCGCGCTGCTGTCCCGCTTCGTCGAGATTGAAGTGGCCGTGGCCCTCATCGGTGGGCTCGAAGCGCCGTTGCTCTTCGCGGGCTTCGTCTACAGCCCGGGCTTCAAGGCGCTCCTGTTCGTCCAGGTGTTCGCCATCGGCACGTTGGTGGGCCTCGAGCTGCCGCTCCTCATCCGCATCCTCGAGCGCGAGACCACCCTCAAGGAACTCGTCGCACGGGTCCTGTTCCTCGACTACATCGGCGCTCTGGCCGCCTCGCTGGCGTTTCCACTCATCCTCGTGCCGCAGCTCGGCCTGTTCCGCACGTCGCTCACGCTCGGCCTCCTGAACGCCGCCGTGGCCCTGGGCACCACCTTCGCCTTCGAAGCCGCTCCACCCGTCCGCTTGCGCCTGCGCCTCATGTCTGGTGGCGCGATGGCCCTGCTCGCCGGTGGTCTCGTCTTTGCCGGTGCTGCGGAGGAAGAGCTCCAGGCGCGCCTCTTCGCCGACCCCGTCGTCTACCGCGAGGTCTCCCCCTACCAACGCCTCGCGGTCACCCATCGCGGCGGCGACACCCGCCTGTTCATCAACGGTGCCCTCCAGTTCAGCACGGTCGATGAGTACCGCTACCACGAAGCCCTCGTGCATCCGGCGATGGTGGCGGTCGACCGTCCGGCCCGCGTGCTCGTGTTGGGGGGCGGTGACGGCCTGGCGGTGCGCGAAATCCTGCGCCACGAAGGTGTCGAAGAGGTCGTTCTCGTCGACCTCGACCCCGCCATGACCCGCATCTTCCGCGAGCGCACCGAGCTCGCCGCGCTCAACGAAGGCGCCCTGTCCGACCCCCGCGTGAAGGTCGTCAACACCGATGCCTTCACCTGGTTGGCCGACGGCCGCGACGGCGCCGCTCCCTTCAACGTCGCCATCGTCGACTTCCCCGACCCCAACAACTACGGCCTCGGCAAGCTGTACACCGCCCGCTTCTACAACATGCTCGAAGCCGCCCTCACCCCCGACGGCGTGGCCACGGTCCAGTCCACCTCACCCATGTACTCGCCGTCGGCCTACTGGTGCATCGCCCGCACCATCGCCCACGCCGGCTTCACCACAAAGCCCTACCACGCGTACATCCCGAGCTTCGGTGAGTGGGGCTTCGTGCTCGCGGCCCGCAACCCACAGGTCGCCTTCGGTCCGCTGCCCGACGGCCTCCGCTTCCTCGACCGCCCCACCCTCGACGGCCTGTTCCACTTCCCACCCGACATGCGCGTCGACGACGGCCCCATCAACCGCCTCGACAACCAGGCGCTGGTCCGGCTCTACGAAGAAGACTGGCGCGAGATGCTGAAGCGGTGAGCCTCCCCCGTCGCCGATTCATCGGAACCGCCCTGTCAGGGGGTGTTCTCGCCGGCCTCGACGCCGCCTGCACGCGGTCGGTCGGCCACCCCCTCGTGGGCACCATCCTCGGTCGACACCGGGCCGAGCGCGGCCACCGCTTGTGGACCCCGCCCACCCAAGCCCCCGATGCCCCGCCCCAGAATGCGCGTGTGGTGGTGGTGGGCGGTGGGGTCGCCGGCCTCGGCGCGTGCTGGCGGCTCCTTCAGCACGGCATCCACGACATCGTGCTGCTCGACCTCGACGACCGCCTCGGGGGCACCGCGCAGTCCGGTGTGTCCGACACCCCCGTCACGGCCGGCCAGTCCTACGCCCTCGGCGCGCACTACCTCACGCTGCCCAACCCCGACAACGCCCCCACCCGCGCCCTCCTGGCTGAGCTGGGCGTCATCTCCGGCTTCGACACCACCACCGGCCGGCCCCACTTCGCGCCCGGCCACCTCTGCCTCGCGCCCCAGGAGCGCCTGCACGCCGTCGGGGAGTGGGTGGAGGGACTGTGGCCCGACAAGCTGGCCACCGCCGAAGACAACGCACAGCGCGAAGCCTGGGAGGCCTTGGTCGACCACTGGACCCACCACGTGGGCGCCGACGGCCGGCCCGCCTTCAACATCCCCGTCGCGCTCGCGTCCACCGACCCCTCCATCCGCGCCCTCGCCAACATCTCCTTCGCCACCTGGCTCGACCAACAGGGCCTCACCAGCCCCGTGCTGCGCTGGCTGCTCGAGTACGCCACCCGCGACGACTACGGCACCACCCTCGCCGAGACCTCCGCCTGGGCCGGGCTGCACTACCACTGCGCCCGCCGCCCCGACCCCCTCGACGACCGCGACCTCGGCACCCACGTCCTCACCTGGCCTGCGGGCAACGGCTTCCTGGTGAACGGGCTGTTGGGGCTGGTGGCCGACCGCATCCGCATCGAGCGGGGCAGCCTGGTGCGCGCAGTCGAGCCCCTCGAAGGACGGGTCCACGTGGAGCGCCTCGCCGACAACGCCGTCTACGAAATTGGCGCCGAGCACGTCATCTTGGCGGTTCCATCGCCCATCGCCCACCGCCTGCTCGGTCGCCCCGACGACCCCGCCCCCACCGCTGCCCCCTGGCGCGTGGCCGTCCTCCACTGCGACCAGCCCCCCGAGAGCCAGGGCGTCCCGCTCGCCTGGGACAGCGTGCGCTACGGCACCGACGACCTCGGCTTCATCTCGAACGCCCACCAGCAGGGCCACTACGGCGGTCCCACCGTCCTCACCTGGTACCAGCCCCTCACCGGCGACACCGGCCGACGCGACCTCCTCACCGCCAGCTGGGAAGCCGAGTCACAGCGCGTGATGGACGCCATCTCCCCCGCCCACCCCGACCTCCGCGAGCGCGTGCACCGCCTCGACATCTGGCACTGGGGCCACGGCACCACCCGTCCCACCGTGGGCCTGCACTCGGGGCCCGTCGTCGCCGACCTCGCCCGGCCCATCGGCCGGGTCCACCGCGCCCACACCGACCTCTCCGGGGTGAGTCTCTTCGAAGAAGCCTTGTGGCACGGTGTTCGCGCCGCCGATGAAGTGGTTGGATGACCGCCGGTTGCACATGTCCTCCCCTTTCAGGGGTCTCCTACCCGCAATAGTCGTGCGCTCCACCGACAGAACACTGTGTCCACTGCTTTCCGGGGCGAATCGATAGGTTGGTGCCAGATTCGTCGCTTTGTTCGCTGACGCTCACGCTCCGAACGACTCGGTCGAGGCTGACCAAGCCCGCAGACCCGAAGTCCTCCCCCTTCAGGGGGAGGTGCCTGCGAAGCAGGCGGAGGGGGCCCACCAGAGACAGAACACCGGGTCCACGGTTGAGGTTGGCTCCAGGCTGACTGCTGGCGCACCAGCGGGGGACTCCGTCCCCCGAACACCCCCTGTTTCCGGGGAGAACTCCGTCCTCCCCGGGCCCCTCCGGCCGGGGGACTACTCGCTTCGCTCCGTACGTCCCCCTGGA
>ENA-OWNT01000818-OWNT01000818.1-seawater-metagenome-genome-assembly--contig:-NODE-818-length-54411-cov-15.155943_pt1 | contig 54411 bp, 41 predicted proteins | sample MGYA00238136_ERZ651165 | MGnify/ENA primary metagenome ERZ651165 (study PRJEB26861, sample SAMN08777766) | seawater metagenome | isolation source: coastal seawater | place: USA: Florida | collected... | reverse complement strand
CAGCGCGAGGGCTTCATCATGTTCCAGGCCATGATGGAGGCCATCCGCGAGGAGAGCGTCGGCTTCCTGTTCAACCTCGACGTCGAAGTGACGCCGGCCGAGGACGTTGTGGTGGCAGACGCCGCGGGCCAGCACACGGAACACCACGACCCGCAGATCCACGCGGCCGGACTCGAGGCCCCGGAGAAGCCCGCCCAGCTGCAGTACACCGCCCCCGGCGAAGACGGCGCTGCCCAGACCCGGATCGAGTCGAAGGCCTCAGGCCGCTCGGGGAACCCGGCCAAGGCAGCGGCGCAGGATATCGGCCGCCGCACAGCGAAGAAGAAGCGCCGCTAGCCCCCGGGCGCACGGCACGAAGAATACGTCGGGAGGACCGGAACAATTGTTCCGGTCCTCCCGCGTATCCGCCTCCTTTCCCTGACAGCCGGGCCTGCTTCCCCTCCGGGCCCGGTTCCCGCCCTCGGCGGGACTTTCTTCCCGCCCCAGCGGGACGCTCAGCCGATCTCCAGCACTGTGACGCGCCAGGCCGCTGTGCCGCGTTCCAGCCGCAACGCGACGGCCCGGACCCGTGACTCCTCCACTACCACTGCGCTGGCCTCGTAGACGTCATCCGAAACCCGGCAGGCCCGGACAGACCGGACTGACGGGTTGCGGTGCAGCCGGCCGGCCGTGGGCGAGCTCCCGGAGGCAACCCGCCGGGTCAACGCGGCACGATGCTGCAAGGCCGCAAGGCAGCGCGGGTCCAGGCGGCGGGAGAGCTGCTGTGCCGGCCGCGTGCCGGCCAGCACTTCGATGGCAGCCTGCACGGTGCTGCGCGAAATGGCGCAGATCTCGCGGGCTTCATCAACCACGTGCAGTGGCGGAGGGGGCGCGGCGGGGTGCGTGTCCCGGGCTGCCCTGCCGGACACAACCCGGAGGGCGGGGACGGGAGTGACTGGGGTCGCCGCGGTTGCGCGGATCCCGGTGACTGCATTCATGACGGTTCCTTTGCTGGTGGCTGATGCTGGAGGATCTTTCGGCTCGTGTTGACGTGCGCTGCTGACGTGCGCTGCGCACGGGTGCTGCGGCGGGTTTGCTACGTTCCCGGCGGGAGGACGAGGACCTGTCCGGGCCGAAGGAAGTGCGGGTTCGCTCCGATGGCGTCGCGGTTGCCCGCATACAGCCGGGGCCACTCCCGGGCGATGTCGGCGTCGGACGCCAACGGCCCGAGCGCCGCCGCGGCGATGCTCCAGAGCGAATCACCGGACCGGACGGTGACCTCCCGCGCGCCGGGCGATTCCCGTGTGTGCAGGTGCCGGGCCGTCAGGGGACCGGCATCCACGATGGGACTCAGTGGCTTCCACCGGGGATCCACTGCCGAAGCGCCCGCCTGACTGTGCGGCACCGGCACCGGCACCGGCACTGGCACCGCCGCCGGCTCAGGGGTCCGGGCGGCTGATGGCATCCACGCCGCCGAGACCGCCGCCGAGACCGCAGTCGCCAGCGGGGCGGGCCGGACCGGGCCGGAAGCGTCGTCCGGGGTGGCGGCGGTCGCCAGCGGGGCGGCCAGGAGTTGGAGGCCGACGGCGGCGAGCACCAGCCGGCGCATGAAGGCCGGACTGAACCGGCCCGTGGCGGCCGCCGCTCGGGTCCTGCCGAAACGGTCCAGCAGGCCCGCGGCGACGGCGATGGCGAGCGACATGACCCACCAGGTGATGACGATCAGTCCTGCGGTATTCGCCGCCATCCCCAGCTGGTCCTCGAAGGACAGCGACTGCTGGCGTGCCGAGGCTGAGTGCCACCGCTGGACCAAAGAGTTGCCCGTGGCTGCGAGGAAGACGCCCAGCAGCAGGATCATGGCGGCCATGGCCGCGTCTGCCCGAACCGATTGCCGGGGACGGGGACGGGATGCTTCTGTGCGGTCCATGACTGCTTCCTCCATTGGCTATCAACAACGTTTGATGTCATTTGATGTTGTTTGATGCAATTAAAGGTAGTTTGATCCGCTGAGGCCCCGTTTGTCTAGACCGAGTTCGATGTCTGTGGATTGACCGGCGCGGCAGGCGCGCCTACGCTGGCGCAATGCGGTGGGACGCCCTGTTTGACGACATGGAGGCACAGCTGGCCGCGCGCCAGCGGCTGGACCTTGAGGCGGAGGTTGCGGAGCGCGCACTGGTGGACTCGGCGCAGGTGGAGCTCGCGGACCGGCTCCGCGGGTCCCTGGGGCTCAGCATCCGCGTCCACGTGTCCTCAGGAACGGTATTTGAGGGAACACTCAGCCACGCAGGCAGCGCAGCCCTGGTCCTTGATGAGCCCCGACACCAGCTGCTCATCCCTTACGCCGCGGCTGTGCAGTATGCGGGTCTTTCGCGCCTGTCGGTCCCCGAACAGTCAACGGTCCGCCGGCGCCTGGGCCTGGCCAGCGCCCTCCGGGGTCTCGCCGGCGGCCGGGCGCGCGTGACAATTCTGGCCTCCAACGGGCCGGCAGCGGCTGGGCTTCACGGCGTCATCGACACCGTGGGCCGGGATTTCCTGGATCTGGCCGTGACCTGCGAAGGCGCGGAGCGGCGTCCGCCAAGCGTCCGGCAGGTGCTGACCATTCCCTTTGGCGCCCTGGCGGGCATCAGGTCCGCCACTGCGGCAGGCAGCTAGCCGTACTCAGCCAGCATGTTGTTCAGCTCCCGGCGGATTTCGACTTGGCTTCTTCGATCATGCGGCTGGCCTCGGCATAGCGTTCCTGGATGTACTGCTCCAGCATCTTCTCTTCGACCCGCCACTGGCCCCGTCCGCCCACCTGAATCGCCTTGAGCTCACCGCTGCGCACGAGCGCGTAGGCGGCCGGAGAGTTGATCTGGAGCTGCTCGGCAACGTCTGCGAGAGTCAGGAATCGGGGCATGAGTCCATTTTGCCACCGTTGGGGCCAACTGGTGCCGTTATCCACAGTTTGGTCGTGTTTGTCGCTGGACCTTCCGCGGGGACCGCCCGGGCGTAACAATAGGGGGTGTCCGGCATCCCGGGAACGGACGGCGACGACAGGGGGAGCGGACGCATGAGTGGAAGCGCGGCAGCCGAAGGGGCCCGTTTGAAGAAGCCGTCCTGGAAGGACCCGCGGCTCTTCGTCGGAATCCTGCTGGTGCTGGCATCCGTGGTTGGTGTGGTCTCGCTGGTCGGTGCCGCGGACCAGACCACCGAAGCGTACGCGGCGCGCGAGCCGATCGCCGTCGGCGAGACGCTCACCGTTGACAAGCTGCACCGGGTCAAGGTGCGGCTGGGCGAGGTGGAACAGCACTACCTGACCCCGGAGTCCGGCCTGGAGGCCGGTCTCGTGGCCGTGCAAAGAATCGGCAAGGACCAGCTGCTGCCGCGCGAAAGCGTCGGGCAGTTCGATGGGCTGGACCGCAAGCCCGTCGCCGTCACCGTCGAGGAAAGCCTTCCCGCCCAGGCCGTGGCGGGTTCCCGTGTGGACGTCTGGGTGGCCCTGCCGGATACCCGAAACGGTTTCAATGAGCCCACCCTGCTCCTTCCCGGCGCAGAAATCGCGCAGGTCACACCGGGCAGCACGGCCCTGGGATCCTCGCGATCCGTGGTGGTCATGGTGCTCGTTCCGGACGCGCAGATGCCGAAACTGCTGGGAGCCCAGGCCAATAAAGCAAAGATCGCTGTCGTCTGGAACCCCGGCGGTGCCGCACGATGAGCATTCCCGTGGTGACCGTGGGCGACTCCCGCGATGACCTGGTCGGCGGCCTGGAGCGCCTGCACGGACCCGTGTCCGTTGTCCGGCGGTGCAGCGAGCTGGCAGAACTGCTGGCCGCCTGCCAGAGCGGGCTGGCCCGCGCCGCCGTCGTCGCGGCCGGCAGCGAAGAGCTGACGGCCTCGCTGGTGGACCGCCTGTCCGCCGTCGGCGTGGTCGTCATTGCCCTGGCCGATGATCCGGAGGAAACCGCCCGCCTGCGGACCATCGGCGTGTCAACAGAGGCCCGCGCCGTTGATGCCGCGGCGCTTGCGGCACGGATTTCCGCTGCGGTGGCGCAGCGGAGCGGCGGCGGAGAGCGGCCGGGGCTTGGTGCGGCCGGCGGCGCCGCCCCGTCCGGTGCAGCCCCGTCCGGCGCCGTCCTGCCGGCAGGCCTGGTGCCGCGGGTTTCAGGCGAGCACGCCGCGGGCGGCCAAAGCCCGGCCGGGAAGGGCCGGATCATTGCGGTCTGGGGTCCTGCCGGCGCGCCGGGCCGCACTCTCGTCGCCGCCAATATCGCCGGCGAGCTGGCCGCGGACGGACAATCCGTACTGCTGGTCGACGCCGACAGTTACGGCGCCAGCGTGGCCGCCACGCTGGGATTGCTCGACGAGGCTGCCGGGCTGGCACAGGCGTGCCGGCTGGCAGACCAGGGGCTGCTCGACGCCGGGGCCCTGCTCCGGGTCGCCACCACGGTGGCGAGCAAAGCCGGGACGTTCCGCGTCCTCACGGGGATCACCCGGGCAGACCGGTGGACTGAGCTGCGTGCCGCGGCGCTCACCCTGGTGCTGGGACGGGCCAGGGAGGTCGCTGACGTGACCGTGGTGGACACCGGCTTCTGCCTTGAGGCCGATGAGGAGCTCAGCTTTGACGCCGGGGCGCCGCGGAGAAACGCCGCCACCCTGAGGTGCCTGGAACTGGCAGACACGATCTTTGCGGTCGGGGCGGCCGACTCCATCGGAGTACCGCGGCTGGTGCGCGGCCTTGCCGACCTCCAGGCAGCCGTGCCGCACGCATCGCCCCAAGTGGTCATGAACAAGGTCAGGACCGCTGCCGTGGGGCGGTCTCCGGAACGCCAGCTCCGGGCTGCGTGGGAGCGATTCGGCCCGGCGTCGTCTCTGTCGGCCTTTCTGCCGTCCGACCCGGCAGCGAGCGATGCCGCACTGCTTTCCGGAGCACTTTTGCTCGAATCCGCCCCTGAATCCGAGTTGCGTCGCGCGATTGCCAAATTGGTTTGTGCACCTGACCAGCGAAACAAGAAATCCTTTGTCTTTTCTTCCACAGCACAGCGCCGGGCAAAAGGTTAGTGTCATCGTAAGGGCCGCAATGAGGCGGCTGTGAACTTCTTTTATGGAGGCGTTTCGATGTCGTCTGGGTCCAGCGTGGAGGATCAACCCGTTTCGATCGGTAGTAGCGAAAGCTACCTCGGGGATTACTACGAGCACCTCGCCGAGGAGGATTTCAAGGCTTATCCCCAAGAGGTCCTGACGGCAAGGACCGATACCCACCGGCAGATCGCGGCGACGCGGCTGCCAGGCATCGCGAACATTGCCGTCCGTGATGAGGCCGATTGCAGCGTCCTCTACATCGTCACCGACGACATGCCCTTCCTCGTGGACTCGGTCAACGCCGAACTGGTCCGCCAGAACGCCCCCATCCACCTTGTGCTGCACCCGCTTTTCGTCGTGACCCGCAACCGCGGGACCGGCGACCTGGTCAAGGTTGCGCGCGTTCCCTCGCATCTGGGCTTCTCCAGCGGGGACACGGCGGCCATGCCGAACCTCTCGCACCTGATTGCCCAGGGTGACAACGCCTCGCACATGGAATCCTGGATCGCCGTCGAAATCGACCTCGTTGGCGAAGAAAAGCGCGCGGAACTCGTGAAGGGCATCTCCCGGGTGCTCGGCGACGTCCGGGCCGCCGTCGAAGACTGGCCGAAAATGCGCGCGAAGGCCCTGGAAATCTCCGCGGACCTGGACAAGGTGGCTAACCGGGCGCAGATTGCCGAGCTGCGCCAGGCCCAGGACCTGCTCCGCTGGCTCGATGACGGAAACTTCACCTTCCTGGGCTACCGCGAATACGACCTCGTGAATGTGTCCGGCGAAGACGTGCTGGAGCTGCGCGAGGAAAGCGGCCTGGGGCTGCTGCGCGCCGGCAACGACACCCGCCAGGTCCAGCACCTCACCGAGGCCGGCAGGAAGAAGGCACGCGAGAAGCGCGCCCTCGTCATCACGAAGGCCAACTCGCGCTCCACCGTGCACCGCCCGGCCTACCTGGATTACATCGGCATCAAGAGCTTCGACGCCGCCGGAAACGTCAACGGCGAACGCCGCTTCATCGGACTCTTCGCCACGACCGCCTACGCCGGATCCGTCCGGGACATCCCCGTGGTCCGCGAAAAAGTGGCCGCTGTCCTCGACGACGCAGGCTTCCCGCCGGACTCGCACTCGGGCAAGGACCTGCTGGGCATCCTCGAAACGTACCCGCGCGACGAACTCTTCCAGATCGAAATCCCGGACCTCGCGGCCATCGCCACCGGCATCCAGCGCCTGCAGGAACGCCGCCGGACGCGGCTCTTCCTGCGCCCCGACATCTACGGGCGGTTCATGTCCGCCGTCGTCTACCTGCCGCGCGACCGTTACACCACGAACGTCCGCCTGCGCATCGAGCAGGAACTGCGGGAGACGTTCAACGCCGTGTCCATCGACTACGAGGCACGGATGACGGAGTCCGCCCTGGCCCGCCTCTTCTTCCGCATCCGGCTGCCGAAGGACGCCGACGTCAGCAACGTCAACAGCGACGAGCTGGAGAAGCGCCTGGTCCGGGCCGCCCGTTCCTGGGGCGAGGGCATTTCCGAGGTTCTGCGCGCCCGCGGCGGCGCCGGCCTCGGCGAGGGCGATGCCAAGGAACTGGCAGCAGTCTGGGCTGAAGCGTTCCCGCCCGGCTACCGGGTGGACTATGAGATCGAAGACGCGTTGCAGGACATCGACCGCTTCGAACAGTACGGTGCCGCGGCCGAACGGGCCGGCGAAGCCGTCAAGGAGCAGCCCGGCGTGCACGTGTACCTGCCCGACGGCGCCGGCGCCACCCTGGAAGAGGACGCCCGCGTCAAGCTCTACATGCTGGAACCGAAGAGCCTGAGCCAGATCCTGCCGTATTTCCATAACCTCGGCCTTGAGGTTCTGGACGAGCGGCCGTTCGAAATTGAGACCGCGGATCAGCGGGACTTCTTCCTCTATGACCTCGGCCTGAAGTACCCGGCCGGCGTTGACCCCCAGGCCACCGGCCAGCTTCTGGGCGAATCGTTCGGCGCGGCCGTCACGGGTGCCGTGGAGTCCGACAGCTTTGACCGGCTGGTGCTCCGGGAGGGGATGCACTGGCGCCAGGTGGTCGTGCTGCGCGCCTATGCCAAGTACATGCGGCAAATGGGCAACACCAACTCCTTCGAGTTCATCTCCGATACCCTGCTGGGCAACCCGGACGTGACCCGCGCGCTGACGGGACTCTTCGCCGCACGCTTTGACCCCGCACTCAACGACGGCGAACGCCTGTTCCGGCAGGACCAGGTCAGCGCCGAACTGGATGCCGCCATCGAAAACGTCGCCACCCTGGACGCCGACCGGGTGCTGCGCACGTTTGCCAACCTGATCCGGGCGACGCTGCGGACCAACTTCTTCCAGAACAAGACGCACGTCAGCTTCAAGCTGAGCCCGTCCGCCATTGACGGACTGCCGTTCCCCCGGCCGATGTACGAGATCTGGGTCTACTCGCCCCGGGTTGAAGGCGTGCACTTGCGCTTTGGCAAGGTGGCCCGCGGCGGCCTTCGCTGGTCGGACCGGCGTGAAGACTTCCGCACCGAAATTCTCGGTCTCGTGAAGGCGCAGACCGTCAAGAACGCCGTCATCGTCCCGACCGGCGCCAAGGGCGGTTTCTACGCCAAGCAGCTCCCGGACCCCGCGACCGACCGCGGCGCCTGGATGGCCGAGGGCATCGAGAGCTACAAGACGTTCATCCGCGGCCTCCTGGACATCACGGACAACCTCATCGTGACGCCCGAGGGCGAAACGGTCAGGCCGCCGGCCGACGTCGTCCGCCACGACGACGACGACTCCTACCTCGTGGTCGCGGCCGACAAGGGCACTGCGTCCTTCTCCGACATCGCCAACGGACTGGCCGCCGAATACGGCTTCTGGCTCGGCGACGCCTTCGCCTCCGGCGGCTCGGTCGGCTATGACCACAAGGCCATGGGCATCACCGCCCGCGGCGCCTGGGAATCGGTCAAGCGCCACTTCAGCGAGCTGGACCTGGACACCCAGTCAGAGCCCTTCACCGTGGTGGGCGTCGGCGACATGTCCGGCGACGTGTTCGGCAACGGCATGCTGCTCTCCAAGCACATCCGCCTCCTGGCCGCCTTCGACCACCGGCACATCTTCCTCGACCCCGCCCCGGACGAGGCAGCCTCCTACGCGGAACGCCAGCGGCTTTTCGAACTGCCCCGGTCCTCATGGGATGACTACAACAGGGCCCTCATCAGCGAAGGCGGCGGCGTCTTTGCCCGGCAGGCCAAGGTGATCCCCGTGTCCGCACAGGTGCGCGCGGCCCTTGGACTGCCGGACGGCACCACGGAGCTGAGCCCGCCGGAACTCCTCCGCGCGATCCTGCTGGCCCCGGCCGACCTCCTTTACAACGGCGGCATCGGCACATACGTCAAGGCGAGCACGGAAACCAACGCCGAGGTCGGCGACAAGGCCAACGACTCCATCCGCGTCGACGGCCGCGACCTGCGGGTCAAGGTGGTCGGGGAAGGCGGAAACCTGGGGATGACCCAGCGCGGCCGCATCGAGGCGGCGCTCCAGGGCGTCATCCTCAACACCGACGCGATCGACAACTCCGCCGGCGTCGACTGCTCCGACCACGAGGTCAACATCAAGATCTTCGTGGACCGGATGGTCGCGGCGGGCAAGCTGGAGAGCGCGGAACGCGCGTCCTTCCTGTCCTCGATGACCGACGAGGTCGGCCGGCTGGTGCTCGAGGACAACATCGACCAGAACATCCTGCTCCTGAACGACCGGATGCGGGTCTCCGAATGGAGCCCCAGCTACGAACGGCTCATGGACTGGCTGGAAAAGTCGGCGGACCTCAAGCGGGACCTCGAGGCCCTGCCCACCACGGCCTCGCTGCGCGAGCGGCTGGAACAGGGCCAGGGGCTGACCTCGCCGGAGCTGTCGGTCCTGGCCGCCTACGCGAAGATCGAACTTGCCACCGCGCTGCGCGACAGCGACCTCGCCGACGATCCGTGGTTCCGCTCGACGCTGCGGGCCTACTTCCCGAAGCAACTGCGGGAGAGGTTCGACGCCGAACTGGACACCCACCCGCTGCGCCGCGAAATCATCGCGACCGTCGTGGCCAACGACATGATCAACCTCGGCGGCATCACGTTCGCGTTCCGCGCCATTGAGGAGACGTCGGCCACGGAAGCGGCCGTCGCCAAGGCGTTCGTGGCCCTCCGCGAGGTCTACGAGCTGAACATCATGGTCTCGGAACTCAACGAACTGCCGGCGTCGTTCCCGACCGAACACTGGAGCACCGTCCACCTGGACATCCGGCGGCTCCTGGACCGCGCGGTCCGGTGGCTTCTCGGCCAGGGCTCCGCGTCCCGTCCCATCGCCGACATCGTGGCCGAATTCAAGCCGCTGATGGATCCCATGCGGGCCCGTCTGCTGGACTACCTCCGCGGCGACGACCGCGCCCGCGTGGCCGAGTGGCTGGAGAAGGCCCGCAGCTGGGACCTCCCGGAGGACCTGGCGCACCGCTGGGCGGAACTGTTCGAGAGCTTCGTGCTCCTGGACATCGCCAAGATCGTCCACGTCTCCCCGGAACCCGTGGCCGAGATTGCCCACGTGTACTACACGGTGTTCAACCGCTTCCACGCAGATTCCCTGCTCGAACGCATCACCAAGCTGCCGAGGGAAGACCGCTGGCAGGCACTGGCCCGTGCGGCGCTGCGCGACGACCTTTACTCCACCATTTCGGATATGACGACGGCGGTGCTGGAGAGCACCCCCGCCGGGACCCCCGCGGAGGAGCGGCTCGAGGCCTGGGAGGGCCAGAATGTGGAGCAGCTCGGCAGGGCGAAGTCCATGTTCGACGAGGTCAATGCACTCGAGGCCGATGACATGGCCTCGCTGTCGGTAGCATTGAGGCTCTTGAGGTCAATCGTCCGACGCTAGGGGGCTGCTGTCCCCGGTGTCGCAAATGGAGGTGCTGTGGCAATCTTTACGGACCCTATCAGGGAGCATGCTGATTTTGGCCCGGGGGATGCCGAGTGGCTGCACCTCCTGGTCGGCGACTGGCAGATGGTCGCCGACCTCGCGTTCGCCGACCTCGCGCTGTGGTTTCCGCATCCTGAGTTCGGTTACGTGGCGCTCGCCCACGTCCGCCCCTCCACCACGCACACGGTGTTCCACGCCGACTTCGTGGGGGAGGGGATCAGGTCGGACCTGCAGCCGCTGGTCGACAAGGCGTGGGAGAGCCGGGCGATCGAGCGCTCCAACGAGACCAACTGGAGCAGCGATATGGCCTTGCGGGTCGAGGCGGTCCCGATGGTCCGCAACGGCCGCACCCTGGCCATCGTGACGTCCCACATGGACCTTTCCAGTTCACGGATGCCCTCCCGGCTCGAACTCACCTACCGGCAGTGCGCCTACGATCTGCTGCGCATGGGAACCCTGGGCCTGTGGCCGGACTTCGCGTCGCCTACAGGCTCGCGCCGCGGTGCGCCGCGCGTGGGCGACGGCCTGATCAGGCTCGACGCCGAGGGGATCGTCCAGTACGCCAGCCCCAACGGGGTCTCGGCGTTCCGCCGCCTCGGCGACGGCGAGTCCCTCGAGGGCCGGTCCCTCGCCGAAGTGACCGCCGGGCTCCTGAAGGACCGCCGCCTGGTCGATGAAACGCTTCCTCTCGTCGTTACCGGCCGGATGCCGTGGCGCAGTGAAATCGAGTCACGCGGCGTGAGCCTGTCGCTGCGGGCAATCCCGCTGCGCGATGAGCAGCAGCGGTTCGGCGCCCTGGTCCTCTGCCGCGATGTCTCGGAGCTGCGCCGCCGGGAGATGGAGCTGGTCACCAAGGACGCCACCATCCGCGAGATCCATCACCGGGTGAAGAACAACCTGCAGACCGTCGCGGCGCTTTTGCGGATGCAGTCGCGGCGCATGGTCAGCGACGAGGCCAAACAGGGCCTCGAGCAAGCCATGCGGCGGGTGGCGACGATTGCCCTGGTGCATGAGACGCTCTCCCAGGGCCTGACCCAGAGCGTCGATTTTGACGAACTCATCGGCCGCCAGTTCCGCCTGTCGGCGGAGGTTGCCTCGCCGTCGCAGCAGGTCAAGACACAGCGTTCAGGGCTCTTCGGTGACTTGCCGAGCGACTTCGCCACCCCGCTGGCCCTTGTCATCAACGAACTGGTCACGAACGCCGTCGAACACGGACTGGAGGGCCGGACCGGTACTGTCTGGCTGCTGGCCGACCGCTCGGAGACCGAGGACGGGGACGAATTGCTCACCGTGACGGTGGAGGACGACGGCGTCGGGCTGCCGGATACGCCGTATGTCGAAGGCCTTGGCCTGCAGATCGTCCGCACGCTGGTCACGAGCGAACTGGGCGGCACGATTCAGTGGCAAGCCAGGGACGGCGGGGGAACGGCCGTCCAGATTGTCCTGAGCCTGACAACACATTGACCCGCCGCCCGCCAAGCTGATGGCCCTGCCGGGGCTGATGCCCCGGCGGGTTTGCGGCCCGCCGCGCAGGCAAGTACGGGCTTAAGCAGCAATGGCCGCGGACCTGTCGGTCCGCGGCCATTGCTGCAAGGTGCTCCGGTGGCTGCCGGCGCTCCGGCAGCGGGATCAGGAAGCGCGCCGGGCGCGTGCCGCGCGGCGCTTCAGGGCGCGGCGCTCGTCCTCGCTCATGCCGCCCCAGACTCCGGCGTCCTGGCCGGACTCCAAAGCCCACTGCAGGCAGGTGTCCACAACGGGGCAGCGCCGGCAGACGCTTTTCGCTTCCTCGATCTGCAGGAGGGCAGGGCCCGTGTTTCCAACGGGGAAGAACAGCTCCGGGTCCTTGTCAAGGCAGGCTGCGCGGTTACGCCAATCCATGCTGATCAGTCACTCCATTCCTGGGAACTCGTTAAATGCCTCTTGTGAAATTATTCACTAGAGGCTCCATAAGAAAAGGGCCCATTGGGGCCCCCTCGGTCATCTGGATTAAGCGTGTCATGTTAACGCTGTGTAAACAAGGGGTAATAGAGGTCCAAATGCCTCGAGACCGTGAGCGATGCATCACATACACTGGCGGCGTCCTCACATCTAGACGACTATGTCCGGTAGTGTGCCAGTGTGTCAAGGCCCCCTGTGAACCCTGAAGATCCCCGTGAGAATGCCGGTGAAAATCCCGGCGAAGATCCCCGTGAGAATGCCGGCGAGCATCCCGGAGAAGATCCGCTTCGGAATACGGCCGGAGCCCCTGCCGGAGCCGTGGTCCGGCCAAAGGCAGTCGTTGTCATCGCCGTCGTCGTCGCGATCGAGGCCGCGGCGCTGCTTCTGGCGGCCGCCTGGTACGGGACCCAGCTCCTGACCGGAGCGCCGGTGCTCTCCTTCTGGGGCGCCGTCTTCACGCTGTTCCTGCTGCTGGCTTTCTCCGTTTGGCTCTTCGCCGTGGCACGCTTCCTGCTGCGCGGCTTCCGCTGGCCGCGGGCCGGAGCACTGGTGGCTCAGCTCTTCGTGCTGACCATTGGCTTCCCGACCCTGACCGGCGGATATCCGCTGGCCGGATTGGCCATGCTGGTCCCCGCCTTGATCACGAGTGTGCTCCTTTTCGACAAACGGGTCATCGCCTTCGCCTCACGGGCAGCCGGAGCCCCGCCAGCCCTGTAGCGGCCCGTCCCGTGCGGCCCGCTGCCCGGGGGACATCCGGTCCGGCCCGCCGGCAGGCCGGACCGTAGCGAGCTGGACGGGCGTCGCGCGGCCGTCGGCAATGACGACGGCCCGTCCCGGCGGAGGACTCTGTTCCGGTTCGAGCCGGACTCCGAACGGCTCGCCGTCCATGAGTCCCCGCGGGCCAATCAGAACGGCCCGCCCCTGGCCTCGGGCGACGGCAGCCAGAGCCACCCGTTGCCCGAACGCCGGGCCAAAATCCGCCGCCAGGATCACCCTCCAGCCCAGGCTGTTCAGCCCCGCCAGGCTGCTGTTGGCCTCGTGCGGGAGCAGATCTGCGTCATCGGCGAGCGCTATCGCTGTCCGGTCCAGGGTGCCCGAGACCGCGTTGGCGTGGACCTCTGACCAGTAGCGGCCGGGATCGGTGCCCGCCCGCGGCGCGAGCCAGACGCCGGCCGGATTCATTACCGGGAGCGCCGCAAGCAACGTGCTCTTCCCGGAGGCAGGGCCGCCGAGGACCGCGAGGACGGCGCCGGCCGGCAACCGGACTTCATGCGGGCGGAGTTCGTCGCCGGCGACGCCGATCAGCACCGAAGCCGGCGGGACCTGGACCTGCGCCGCTCCCATGGCCTCGGGCATGATGGCGGGCGGCGGAATCCTTGGGCCCGGCCCGGAGCCGCCGGACCGGGCCAGCACTTCGTCCACGGTCACCAGCGAGGGCAGGGCATCAATCCGGAAAGGCCGAGTGGAGACGGCACCGTCCAGGGGGCGCTGTCCTCCCTTGGCCGTGGGTTCGAAGAGCTGGGCCGCGTGCCCGGTCGCCAAAGGAGCCGGCACGAAGGTGCCGAATGCGGCCACGCGACCGGCGACCGCCTCCAGTGCCGGAAGCCGCGGCCATGCAAGACGGCCCTCTTCGGTGGACCCCGCGGGAAAGAAGATCCGGTTTGGCAGGCCGGCGAAGAACCTGGCGGTCACGAGTTCGCGCTCGCCGGAAACCATGACGGTGATTCCGGCCCTGGAACCGTCCCGCACGATGTCATGGGCGAGGTCTTCGGCCCATGCCAGCGGCCCGGAGCGAAAAGCCGAAACCCAGGCGCCCCAGCCGCTCAGCACCAGCACGAGGCGCGGCCGCGGGCCGGCCGCTGGCACACTGAGCCGTGAAGTGACTTCCTCGGCAATACGCTGCAGCACCCTGGCTGCCCGGCGGAGGTCGTGCAGGCCGGCCAGCGCTCCCACCCGGGTTGCCGTCGCAGCGTCGCTGAAGGCACCGGCGGCATCGAGTATGTACACATGGGACTCTGCGCTGCCGGTCAGGAGCTGTTCGACGGCAAGGGCCAGGGCCTCTTCACCGGCGCCGGATCCGGCGGAGACGAGGCCCAGGTGCCCGTGCTCAGCCGGACTCCAGCTCAGCTCCGTGACGCGTTGGAGTTCCGGCACGTCCACGTGGCCCAGCCGGACCAGGTCCCGGCTGGTTTGGCCGGGCCCGCGTGAATCCTGGGCGGCATGGTTGGTGGACGGCCCCAACGGCCCGGCGGGCCCCGGGCCGTCGGCGCGCCCGGAAACCGGATACGCCAACACCGCCGGCAGGGGATCAGCCACGGGCCGGCGGGGCGGCGGGCCGCCGAGCTCCCGCCACAGGCCTGCCACGACCTCGATGAGCGGCCCGGCCCCCTGCGCCGGCGGTAGGGTCCCGCCGTCGTAAAGATCTTCGCGGCTGGAGGGGGCGTCGGCCGGGAGGCCCGCCGGGGCCTGCATCCGAGTCCGTGCCATATGGTCCGCGACCGTGCGCACGGTGACCGCTCCGGCGGTCCGTGCGCGGGTCCCTGGCGCGAGCGTGGCCGTCTGGAACTCCTCCGGGGCCTGCGTGCCGCGGATCAGGAACGCACGTCCGGGACTCGCGATGGGGATGGTGGCCGCGAGGCCGGAGCCCATGACGTCGAAGGACTCGAGACCGGACTGGACCCGGAGGGCGATGCAAGTGGTGACGTTGGCCCGGATGTCGGCGTTCAGGGCTCCCTGCGGGCGCTGGGTGGCCATGACGAGATGGATCCCCAAGGACCGGCCGATCGCGGCAATCCTCATGAGCTCGGAGAGCGCTCCGGGCGCTTCGTCCACTAGGATCCGAAACTCGTCAACGACGATGACCAGGTAGGGGACAGCCGGGCCGGCCGCCTGTGACGACTCGTAGGCCGCGAGATCCGGGGCGCCCGCCCCGGAAAGCAGTTCCTCCCGGCGCCGCACCTCGGCCCGCAGCGAAACGAGTGTGCGCTCCACCTCCGCGGTGCCCAGGTCCGTCAGCATGCCGACGCAGTGCGGAAGGCCGGTCAGCGGGCCCAGGCCGGAGCCGCCCTTGAAGTCTATGAAGAGCAGGTTGACACGGTCCGGCGGATGGCTCGCCGCCAGCCCGGCGGCAAGAGTCCGCAAAAACTCCGATTTCCCGGAACCCGTGGTCCCTGCGACAAGGAAGTGCGGACCGTCGGCCTTCAGATCGATGCGCACGGTCCCCGAGCTCCCTGCGCCGACGGGCACACCCAGCCCGGACGCCGATCCGGACGCCGGTCCGGTCGTCGGTCCGGACGCCGGTCCGGTCGTCGGTCCGGCCATCGGTCCAGTCCGGGACCAGCGCCGGGAGATCTCCGGTGCTGTGAGCGGAAGCAGGTCAGCGAGGCTGCAGTAGTGCGGGATGGCCGGCAGGGGAGCCGCCGGGGTTCGCGCCGCGGCGTTGAATCCGCGGCAAAAGCGGTCAAAAACCTCCGGCGGGACCAAATCCGGGATGAAGTCCAGGGGCGGGTTCCGCGCCGTGACCAGGGAGCTGCGCTGGCCCAGGACAATGCCGGTGTGTTCTTCGGGGTACCGCCTTGGCGAACACTCAATTACTCTCCACCCCTTCGCCATGGCCAGGGACCGGAACGCCGGCCCCTCACCGGCCTCGTCCGGTCCGCCTGCGTCCGGTCCGCCTGCTTCCAAGCTGCTGGAGGCCTCCGGTTGCTCGGGCGTGTCCCAGAGGACGAGGACTCCACGGTCAAATCCCGCGCCGGGACCGGCGGTCAGCAGGGCGGTGGTGGTGGCATCATTCGCGGACAGGGTGACGCCGGGCAGGAAGCGCGCCGCCACCGGCACGGAGTCCGCCGGGCCATGCAGGAGCAGGCGTGTGCCGCCGGCGAGGGGATAGGCGGCCAGTTGCAGAATGAAGGAGCGCACCAGCCCGGCCGCCGCGGACCCGGTGCCGTGGACGGTCACCACCGCCGACGCCGGGTCCAGGGTCAGGGGCACCTGGCCAAGCGGCGGCGGCAAGAAACCGGATTCGGGCGGTTCCAGCCGGATGTTCGCCGTCTGCTCCGCCAGCCCGAGCCGCAGCCAGATGTCCGCCGGCTCCCGCCGGGGTTCTCCAGCCGGCGCGGGGTCCCCGGCCGCGGAACCGATGACCAGGTCCGCCGCGGAAGGGGCAGCCTGCCGGCGTCGTTCCCTGTCCTGGAGCGCCGCCGCCGCCACTGCTGCGTTGAACTCCCGGCGCTGGCGGCGGCCTGAGAAGACCGGGACGAGGACGGACACGACGGACACCGCCGTGAAGGCCAGGAACATCCACATGCCGGTGAGGAGCGCCAGGCCGACGCCGGCCAGGAGCGGCAGCACCGCGGCGAGGACCACGGCGGCCCGGTGGCTAGGGGCGGACGTGCCCCGGACAACCAGCGGTTCGGCAACGCTGGAGCCGGCAAACGCCGTCGGGAAGTCCGCTGCAGCGTCCGGCGCAACCCGCGGCCCGAGCCGGAGCGACATCGTGGACTCACCGCAGCGGATCACAGAAAGCATGGTCACCGGCGCCGACCGGACCTTCCGGCCGTCGACGCTGGTTCCGTTGGCGCTGCCGAGGTCCACGATCTTGACGTCCGAGTCCGATACGTCCAGGCGGGCGTGTTCCCGGGAGAGCGCGGCATCCGGGATCAGGATCTCCGTCTCCCTGCGTCCGATCCGGAACCGGCCGCGCCGCAGCGCGACAAGTGTTCCTGCGGCGGGGCCGCTGTGCACGGCGAGCAGCAACGTCGCCGTGTCCGCGCGCCCCGGCCCGGAGGGGATGGCTGCGGCGGCGCCTCCAGCCAATCCGGCGCCACCAGCCAGCACAGCAGCATCAATAAGCACAGCCCCATGGACCAGCGGAGCCGCACCAACCGTCATGGCGGCGACCGGGGCTCCCCGGACGAACAACCCGCCGGTCCCGTACCGCCGGGCGATCGCAGCTTCCAGGTCAGCACCAGGGCACGGGTCGGGCACCTCGACGGCCAGTTCAACGAGCGGCCCGTCCGGCGTCGGAGACGGCACGACGGTGCTTGGCATGGCTGTCCCTGGCATGACAGTTCCTGGCACGAGCGGGCGCTGCATGCGCACGTCTGGCATGAGAGTGCAGTGGAAGATCATCCCGGGCGTCCTTTCCGTCAGTGGCGGCCCGGCTTCAACGTTAGGGACGCCACGGCCCGGGCGCGGCCGGCAAATTGACCCATGTGGATAAACGCGGAGGCGGCCGCGGACCCCGCCCCGGAGGCCCCGCGTCCGGGCCGGGCGCCAAGGGCCGGGCGCCGATTCCAATTGAGCCTCGGGTAGGCTAGAGCAGCAGACAATGCGCACCATTGGGCTGCCCGCATTCGAATCAGGAGAGTTTGTGACCGCTGACCTCGTCATCGTAGGGTCGGGCTTCTTTGGCCTGACAATCGCAGAACAGGCCGCCACTGAGCTGGGCTTGAAGGTAGTCGTCATCGACCGCCGCCACCACATCGGCGGCAATGCCTACAGCGAAAAGGAAGAACAGACCGGCATCGAGGTGCACCGCTACGGTGCGCACCTGTTCCACACTTCCAACGACCGTGTGTGGGAGTACGTGAACCGCTTCACCACCTTTACGAACTACGTCCACAAGGTCTACGGCGTGCACAAGGGCGAGGTCTACTCCCTGCCCATCAACCTGGCCACGATCAACCAGTTCTTCCGGTCCAACCTCACCCCGGGCCAGGCTCAGGAACTGATCAAGGAGCAGGCCGGCGAACTGGCAGGCACCGATCCGCAGAACCTGAACGACAAAGGCATCCAGCTCATCGGCCGCCCGCTCTACGAGGCGTTCATCAAGCACTACACCGGCAAGCAGTGGCAGACGGATCCCAAGGACCTGCCCGCGGGCATCATCTCCCGCCTTCCCGTCCGGTACAACTACGACAACCGGTACTTCAACGACAAGTACGAGGGCCTGCCGACCAACGGCTACACGGCCTGGATCGAAAAGATGGCCGACCACCCGAACATCGAGGTCCGGCTCAACACCGACTTCTTCGACGAGTCGCACGAGTACAGCAAAGGCAAAGTCGTCGGCACCATCCCGGTCATCTACACCGGCCCCGTCGACCGCTACTTCGACTACGCCGAAGGCGATCTGTCCTGGCGCACGATCGACTTCGAGGAAGAGGTCCTCGACGTCGGCGATTTCCAGGGAACCTCCGTGGTCAACTACAACGACGACGACGTGCCCTTCACCCGCATCATCGAGCCGCGCCACTTCCACCCGGAACGCGACTACCAGACGGAAAAGACCGTCATCATGCGTGAATTCTCCCGCGCGGCGGAGAAGGGTGACGAGCCGTATTACCCGATCAACACCGCCGCGGACCGCGAACGGCTGCTCAAGTACCGGGACCTCGCGGCAGCCGAGAAGGACGTCCTCTTCGGCGGACGCCTCGGCACGTACAAATACCTGGACATGCACATGGCCATCGGCTCTGCCCTGACCATGTTCGAGAACAAGATCCGGCCGCATTTCGAGGCCGGCGCGACGATTGAAAGCGGAGGAGTGGACGCATGAGCGCCGCTGAAACGACACCCGGCTGGAACCCGATTCAGCGGGTCATCCTGCCATCGACCGACCAGCCCGACACCGTTCCCCTGTACGTTGACGCCGGCACCGCCAGCGGCATCCGGCTCCGGGAGAACGACGAATTCGCGCGCACACCGAAGCTGCTCGAGGACAAGCTGCAGATGTTCAGCTCCGAGAGCCGGGTGGCGCACTTCGAGGACCTCCTCGGCCGGCACTCCATGCGGGTGCGCTCCGGCGAGCAGATCTCGTTCGGCACCTACTTCAACGCCTTCCCGGCAAGCTACTGGCGCCGGTGGACCTCGGTGCGGGACGTCCGCCTCGTCGTTGAAACGTCCGGCCCGGGAACTGTCACGGTCTACAAGTCCAACGCCCGGGGATCCGTCCAGCGCGTCGACGGCAAGCACGTCGACGGCGACGCCACCTCGACGTTCGATCTCTCGCTCAAGCCCTTTGGCGACGGCGGCTGGTACTGGTTTGACCTGGCCGCCAGCACCGGGGACCTGGTCCTGAAGAACGGTGCGTGGCAGGCCGCCGGCGGTCCCGCGGCCAAGGGGCAGGTGACCCTGGAAATCACCACCATGAACAAGCCTGACTTCTGCCTCAACAACGCCCGCATCCTCGCGGAAAACCCGGATGTCCTTGAAAACGTCAAGGAAATCCTGATCGTGGACCAGGGCACGCAGAAAGTCGAGGACCAGGCGGGCTTCGCCGCTGTCCGGGAGGCTCTCGGCGGCAAGCTCCGGGTCATCAACCAGGCAAACCTGGGTGGCTCCGGAGGCTTCGCGCGCGGCATGTTCGAGGCCGTCGAAAACGGCAGTGACTACGCCCTGCTGCTCGATGACGACATCGTCGTCGAACCCGAAAGCATCGTGCGGCTCCTGACGTTCGCCGATCACTGCCGCAAGCCGACGATCGTCGGCGGCCACATGTTCGACCTCTACAACCGCAGCGTCCTGCACACCTTCGGCGAGGTCGTGGACCCCTACCGGATCGTGCCGGCCCTGCCGCACGCCGACATGGAGACGCGGCACGATTTCAGCGTCGCGAACCTGCGCCAGACCCCGTGGCTGCACCGCCGGGTGGACGTGGACTACAACGGCTGGTGGATGTGCCTGATCCCCACAAAGGTGATCCAGGAAATCGGGCTGTCGCTGCCGCTGTTCATCAAGTGGGACGACGCCGAATACGGGCTGCGCGCACGGGAAGCCGGCTTCGCCACGGTATCGATGCCCGGCGCCGCCGTCTGGCACGTGTCGTGGATCGACAAGGACGACCTCGTCGGCTGGCAGGCCTACTTCCACGCGCGCAACCGGCTGATCACCACCCTGATCCACAGCCCGTACCCCAAGGGCGGCCGGGTGCTGCGCGAATCTTTCCAGTCCGACGTCAAGCACCTCGTCTCGATGCAGTACTTCACCGAGCACGGGCGCATCGACGCGCTCCGCGACCTCCTCAAGGGCCCCGACGACCTCCACAAGGTGCTCGGCACCAAGCTGCCGGAAATCAACGCCCTGAAGGCCGACTACCCGGACGCCCAGCTGAAGGAAGACGTCGATGACTTCCCGGCGCCCAAGATCGGCCGCGGACCGATGGGCGGGACCGTTGTGGGGCTACCCAGCAAGAAGCAGCTCATCCCGTGGGGCATCAAGACGGTTGCGCGCCAGCTGATCAAGGCGCCGGGACCGGAAAGCGCCGAACGGCCGCAGGGCTACCTGGCCCACCGCGACAACCGGTGGTACCGGGTGGCGCACTATGACAGCGTCGTGGTCTCCAACGCGGAGGGCACCGGCGCCTCGTGGTACCAGCGCGACCCGAAGAAGCTGAAATCGATGCTGACGGAAGCGGCCATGCTGCACGCGAAGCTGTTCCGGGAATGGGACAGCCTTGCCGAACAGTACCGCCGCGCAGTGACCGAGATCAGCTCGATCGATGCGTGGAAGAAGACGTTCGAGGCGCATTCCGAGGACGGCAGGTAGATGGCTGGTCAAACCGACCAACTGATAAAGCCCGGGACCGGGCACGGGCTGCTGGATGTCTACGGCGACCGCTTCCTCCTGAAGCTGCTGGTGCGCAAGGAAATCAAGGTGCGCTACCGCGGCTCGGTACTGGGCCTGTTGTGGTCCTACGTGAAGCCGCTCGTGCAGTTCCTGATCTACTTCGTGGCGCTGGGCATTTTCCTGGGTCTCCAGCGGGGAACGCCCAACTACGCGATCTACCTGTTCTCCGGCATTGTTCTGGTGAACTTCTTCACGGAATCGCTATCCAACGCCACCCGCTCGATCGTGGACAACCGGGACCTGATCCGGAAGATCTACCTGCCGCGGGAACTCTTCCCGGTGGCCACCGTGTGGGTGTCGGCAGCGCACTTCCTGCCCCAGATGCTGGTGCTGGTCGGTGCCTGCCTGGTGGTGGGGTGGGCACCGACGCTGCTGCAGCTCGCCGCGGTGGTCCTGATCTTCGTCATGGTGGCCGTCCTGGGCACGGGCCTGGGCCTGCTGTTCGGCGCCGTCAACGTCTATTTCCGCGACTCCGAAAACATCGTGGACATGATCGTCATGGTGGTCACATGGGCCTCCCCGGTCCTCTATCTCTGGTCCATGGTCCAGAAGGTGATGGGCGACTGGTTCTGGATCTACCAGCTGAACCCGATGACGGTCGCCGTCGAGGTCTTCCACTGGGCCTTCTGGGAACCGACGCTCACGGCGGACCAGATGGTCAACGACGCCTCGCCCCCGGGCCTGCTGACACTCTGGCTGCCCGTCGCCCTGCTGATCACGCTGGCGGTGCTGTTCCTCGGGCAGTGGGCGTTCCGCCGGCTTTCCGTCCACTTCGCACAGGAGCTCTGACATGACCGCGCACGGCCACGTGGCCATCATCTGCACCGACGTCCGGAAACAGTTCGTGCTCCGCCACACGCGTTCCCTGAAGGAAGCCCTCGTCTGGCTCGTGAAGGGCCGCAAGGGCGACCTCTCGAAGAGGTTCCTGGCCCTCAAGGATGTCTCGCTTGAGGTCAAGCAGGGCGAAACGGTTGCGCTCATGGGGCTCAACGGTTCCGGAAAGTCAACGCTCCTGAAGCTCATCTCCGGCGTCCTGCAGCCCGACGGCGGAACGGTGCGCACGCGCGGCCGCGTCGCCGGGCTCATCGAGGTCGGCGCAGGCTTCCACCATGACCTCAGCGGCCGGGACAATGTCTACCTCAACGGTGCCATCCTCGGCATGACCGAGAAACAGATTGACGAGAAGTTCGACTCGATCGTGGAATTCTCCGAAATCGGCGAATTCATCGACACCGAGGTGAAGTTCTATTCCTCCGGCATGTACCTGCGGCTGGCGTTTTCCATCGCGGTACACACGGACCCGGAGGTCTTCCTGATCGACGAGATCCTTGCCGTGGGGGATGAACCCTTCCAGCGCAAGTGCATCGCGAAGATCAAGGAACTCTCCGAAATGGGGAAGACCCTGTTCGTCGTGAGCCATGACCTGGACCTGGTTGCCACCGTGTGTGAGCGGGGCGTCCTGCTCGAACACGGCGAAATCGTCATGGACGGCGAAGTGCACGACGTCGTCGGCGAGCTCCGGCGCAGGTCGCTCGCCCTGTAGCGGCGCGCCTGTAGCGGCGCGCCCGGCCGGTTCCCCGCAGGCCGTCCGTTAGGATGGGCCCGAAACGGGGGCTCAGCCCCGTACCGGGGGATGCGGGAGCAAAAATGACAGCTGTGGGGTCCAGCGAGCGGCGCGACAGGCGACGGAGGCCCTACTGGCCCGGTCGGCTGCGGACAATGACGAGGGCCGTGGCGATCGCGGCGGCAACCGGAATCGTGGCGGCAAGCCTCGCCCAGGGGGCCTCCGCGGACAGCTCCCCGGCCCCTCAGCCGGCCTCGCAGGCGTCGCGGCAGGCAACGAGCCAGCCCGGCCAGTCGCCCTCCGCCTCACCGAGCACCGCCTCACCCGGCACCGCCTCACCCGGCGCCAGGCCGACGGCGGCCACCGCTGCGCCGACGGGCCCGGCCTCGTCAAAGCCAACACCGGCACCAACGTCACCGGCATCAACGCTGCCGGCACCAACTCCGCCGGGACCAAAACCGACTGCGACGCCGGCCGCCGGATCGGCGGCCAAGGCGGCGGCCCCGGCCGCCGCAGAGGCAGCCATCCGCGTCCCCGGCGCCATCGGCGTCGAATACGAGCGCCTCGGCGGCTCCGCCGGAGCCGTGGGCCCGGCCACGGCCGGACAGAAGTGCGGACTGGCCGGCGGCGGCTGCCTGCAGAGCTTCGCGCACGGAACGATCGCCTGGACCAAGGCCACCGGCGCCCGCCTGGTGTCCGGGGCCCTCGAAGCTGCCTGGCTCAAGGCCGGCGGCGTCACAAGCCATCTCGCCTACCCGCTCGGGGCCGCCCGCTGCGGGGGAGATCCGCGGGTGTGCCAGCAGGCGTTCCAACGCGGCAGCCTGTACAACGTGACCGGGAAGGGGACCTACCCGGTGTGGGGCGCCATCAACGCCGCCTACGAATCCCTCGGCGGCTTGAAGGGGTACCTCGGCTACCCGGTCGGGGCCGAGACGTGCGGCCTGTCCGGTGGGGCCTGCACGCAGCGCTTCCAGCGCGGCACCGTGTACTACGCCCCCGGAGCCGGTACCTTCCCGGTGTGGGGCGCCATCAACGCCCGCTACCTCGCCCTTGGCGGCAGCCGCGGCTACCTGGGCTACCCGACGGGCCAGGAGAAATGCGGACTCCGCGGCGGCGGCTGCTCCCAGGCCTTCCAGCGCGGACGGATCTACTACGCGGCCGGCGCCGGCACCCAGGCGGTGTGGGGCGGCCTGGGACAGTTCTACGCGGCCCGCAAGGCCCAGGACGGTGCGCTCGGCTATCCCGTCACGGCCGAAGCCTGCAACCGGAGCGGCTTCTGCAGCCAGTCTTTCCAGTACGGCGTGCTCCAATGGATCCCGGGAACCGGCGTCCGGTACCGGCTGACCTCGGCCGCCTACTGCCCGGCCATCAGTTCCGGGGCCGTGAAGTACCGCACCGCGGGCGCCTCACGCGTGTCGTTCGCGATCGCTGACGACTACGGGTCCACCCGCGTCACCTTCATCACCTGCGTCCGGAAGCCGGACGGAACCTACGCCAAGGAGTGGGGTGCTCTGGGCCATGCCGGCGAGACCGGTTTCGCCGCGCCCGGCGTCGCGACCGGACCGACCTGGCAGATGTTCTCCCCGACGGGATCCTTCACCGTCACCCAGGCCTTCGGCCTGGGCAACCCCGGGACGGCACTGCCGTACCGCACCCTCAATCCCTATTCACGCTGGGGTGGCCGGCTCAACGCGAACTACAATAAATACTTCGAATCGAGCTCGGACGTCTTCCCGGACGAGAACATGTGGTACTTCGCAACCCGACCGTCCCACGACTACCGCCAGGGAGTGGTCATCAATTACAACCGGCCGCCGGATGCGCCCATCACCATGAATGCGGGATTCGCGATTTTCCTCCACGGCAACAACCTCCCCACCTGGGGCTGTATTTCGCTCAACGACGGAGACCTCCTGCAGTACCTGAGGACGGCGCATTCCGGCGACCGGTTTGTCATGGGGGTCGCGTATGACATCTTCAATTAGCTCAGCCGGCAGTAGTTCACACAGCAGTAGTTCGGCCAGCCCGGTCTCTCTACATCAGGTCCCTTCCCGTCAGGGCGCGCCGGGCCGGCGCGCGGCGCGCTACTGCGGCCTGCTCGCCCTCGCGGCCAGCCTGGCCCTGGGCGCCTGCACTGCCGCACCGGCGCCGGGCCAGGAGTCGTCAGCCGCGGTTGCCACGCCGGCACCGTCGGCCCCCACCCCGACGGGGACCGCCGGCGTCGCCCCCGGGAATGAACCGTTAACCCATGACGGCCGCACGGTAGTGCCGGCCCCGGGGGCCGAGTGTGCGCAGCCTGCACTGGCGGATATCCGCCGGGTCCTGGGCGCCGCAGCCGGAAACGTCCAGCCGGCCGACGTTCAGGCGTCCTCGAAGGACGGCGTCGCCGAACTCGCCTGTACGTTTGCCCTGGCCCCGGTCGGTGCCGGACAGTCAGCGGACCTGGGGAATGCGCTGCTCGTGGCGAGGACCACGGCGCCGGACCAGGCCCGGCTGGACGGGCTCGGGCTGCCGCGGCTGATGATGACGCCCGAACCGGTCCCGGACCTGGGCGCCAAGGCATGGTATTCGGTCAACCGCCTGACCGGGACCACCGAGTACGTCCTGGAGACAGTGGACGGTCTGACCGTGGTGCGGGTGACCCTTGCCCTTCCGGCAGACGCGGCCGAGCCCGGTGACCTGAAAGCCAAGCTGGCCGAACTGGCCAGGCTCAGCTAAGAAGGTCCCGGCAGGCCGTCACTTCGTACAGCCGGGCGCCGCCCTCTGCCAGCACGAGCCGGACGGCCAGGGAGTTGTTGAGGTTCTCCAGTCCCGGGAAGGGATGGTCGCCGAAGTGGACTTCGTTGGAACCAAAGTCCAGGACGTAACGGACACCCGTTGCCTTCAAGGCGGCGCAGACGGCCGGATCGCTGTCAGCGTCGCGGAGGCCCCGGTTGAGGGTTTCGACGTCGGCCGTGTTGGCCGTCAGGATGTGCTTGGCGGTGGTCTCGCGGTGCGCAAGCGCATAGGCCAGGGCACCGCCTGTCCACGGGTTCACCGCGATGGCGGCGTCCGCGGGCACAATCCCGTCCAGCCTGTCGATGATCTTCTGTTCGTCCGTTGAGACAAGCAGCGAATGGTCCGTCTCGAGGTAGTTCTTCCGGGCCGAGCCCATCGCCGCCCGCATCGAGGGGACCTGGGAGGCGGCGACCGCCAGGGCGAGGACACCGCAGATGACCGGGTAGGCCACGCCAGCGCCGCGGCCGGCGCCGGCTCTGCCCTTGCCGGCAAGAGCGGGCCCGGCCGGTCGCTTTTCCGCCAGCCGGTCCAGCCGGCGGCGGAGCCAGACGGCAACGGAATCGACGCCGACGGCGGCAAACGGCAACGCGGTCATCGGCAGCAGCGCCGCGATCCTGTTGCTGTCGTTGTACCAGATCCCGGTCAGCGCGCTCCGCACATCACCCTTCAGGGTGCCGGAGACGACGACGTACAGCACGCCGATGATGACAAAGCCGGCGATCATCCACGTCCTGCCGCCGCGGCGCCAGCACAGGAAGAGCCCGATCAGCATCAGCACGCTGACGCCGATCGCAGCGGGGCGGTCAATGGCGGCGTTCGCGAGAACGTCCCACGCTGCACCCCGGGGTGTCTGCACGGGTTCCCAGAACGCGGCATCTTCCGGCGGCCGGATGGTGGTCCACAGCAGATACAGGGCCGCCGCCCCGACGCCGAGGCCCACGCTGGCAAGGATCCAGACGGTCCGGTGCCGGGACCGGTTCTCGCGGTTCCCGGCAAGGCGCGCGTAGGCCTGCAGGATGATCGGAACGGAGAGGGCCAGAAGCGACATGAAACCGTTCGGGTGGGCCAAGGCAAGTCCCGGAAGGATCAGCAGCGGCAGCGCGAACCTGGGTGCGGGCGGCCACGTCAGGTTGCGGGCGACCCGGAATAACACGGCAATGCTGGCCAGGACAGCCGGCAGCATGCTGATGGCGAGGAAATTCGGATACAGGACGCCGAAGTCCAGCAGGAGGATCGGGAACGGCGCGAACATCGCGGCCAGGATCGCAGCCGCCCCGACGGCCACGGGCCGGTTGCCCGCCACTGTCCGGGTCAGCATCATGCAGCCCAGCGGCCACACTACTGCCGCCACCGCCATGTTCAGGACGTTCACGGCCGCCGTAACCGGCAGGCCCGTCAGCTGGACTACGGCAGCGGCCAAACCATGCCAGGCGGCGGGATAGAAGTAGGGAGCCGCATCGCCGCTGGTCATCTTGGACATCCACAACGAGGAGGCGTTGCCCGTATCCAGGACATACCGCACACCGTTCAGGTGGAACACGTTGTCGAAGGTCTGGGAGAAACTCTCCGGCGAACCGAACACCAGGGCAAGTTCAACCAGGATCAGCGCCGCCCCCGCGAGGAAGGCCGCCGCAACCCACGCGCCGCTCCGGTGCCGGCGTGCCCAGTGCCGGCGTGCCAAGGGCGCGGGCGCCCCTGGCCGGTGTGCCGGCAGGAAGACGTGACGCAGGCTGCTGTTCGCGTCCACGCGCCTGAGCCCGAGGAACCGGATCCCGACGATCAGGGCGGACAACAGGATGCCGCCGGCCAGGACCGCGGCGGCGGACCACGGGATGGACGCGAACGGCAGCAGGACGGCCAGGACCGCCGCAATGGAAATCGTGACCGGGCCGGCGAGGGCGGCCGCGGACAGCCCCCGCAGGCCCAGGCTCACTGTCGCCAGGGCACCGGGCAGCAGGAGGAACAGCACCGCCGCCAGCACGTACGGCAGCGTCTGGAGCCAGGTCAACGCTTCATCCCCGGCGTGATGCGGGCACCGGAAGATAGCGGCCCGCCGCCGGCGGGCACGTCAGGACAGGCGGGCACGTCAGATGGTCTGGTCCAGCAGTCCCAGCAGATAGGCTCCGTAGCCGCTCTTGACCAGGGGTTCAGCGCGCTGGCGAAGTTCGTCGTCGGACAGGAAGCCCAGCCGCCAGGAGATCTCTTCCGGGGCGCCGATCTTCAGGCCCTGGCGGTTTTCCACCGTCCGGATGAAGTTCGAGGCGTCGCTGAGGTCATCGAAGGTTCCCGTGTCCAGCCAGGCCGTGCCGCGCGGAAGAATCTCCACCTGCAGCTTGCCGCGCTCCAGGTAAGTGCGGTTGACGTCGGTGATCTCGAGTTCGCCGCGGGCCGAGGGCTTGAGGTTCTTGGCGATGTCGATGACGTCATTGTCGTAGAAGTACAGGCCCGGCACGGCGTAGTGGCTGCGCGGCTTGGCGGGCTTTTCTTCGAGCGAGAGGGCCTTGCCGGCGTCGTCGAATTCCACGACGCCGTAGGCCTTGGGATCCCGGACCCAGTACCCGAAGACGGCGCCGCCGTCGATATCGGCGTGCCGGCGCAGCTGGGTGCCCATGCCCTGGCCGTAGAAGATGTTGTCACCCAGGACCAGCGCCACGGTCTCGTTCCCGATGTGCTCGGCGCCGAGCACGAACGCCTGGGCCAGGCCGTCCGGCGAAGGCTGCTGCACGTAGGTCAGGTTGACGCCAAACTTGGACCCGTCGCCCAGGAGCCGCTGGAACTGCTCGGCGTCATGGGGCGTGGTGATGATGAGGATGTCCCGGATGCCCGCAAGGATCAGCGTGGACAAGGGGTAGTAGATCATCGGCTTGTCGTAGACCGGGACGAGCTGCTTGCTGATTCCGAGGGTGATCGGGTGAAGCCGGGAGCCGGTACCGCCGGCCAGGATTATTCCACGCATGGGCCCAATCCTCCCGTACCTTGGCCCGTCACAGCAAACCAAGGGCCGGTTCCGGCGCGCGCAGCGCGTGCGCAGGCTCGCGCGCGAGGACGTGCAAACGAGCACCGGCGCCGGGGGTGCGGGGCCCTGCAAGGTAGAATTGTGGGTCTGGACTACGTGATGAAGGATGCCGGAATTGAGCGCAGCTGTACTGACACCCAAGGCAAAGCCGGCCCCGGCAGTGGGGAGCCGACTGGACCCGCGGAAGAACAGCTTGAACCTGATCAGGCTGGTTCTCGCGTTTATGGTCCTGCTTGCCCATAGCTGGCACATCGTCGGCGCCGGCAACGGCTGGGGATTCCGCGGTGAAAACCTTGGCGGCTGGGCCGTGGCCGGATTCTTTGGCATCAGCGGCTACCTGATTACCGCCAGCCGCTTTGGCAGCGGGATCGGCCGGTACCTCGTGCACCGCGTCGCCAGGATCTTCCCGGGGTTCATCGTCTGCCTGATCGTCATGGCCTTCGTCTTCGCCCCGATTGCCTACGTGATCCAGCACGGCTCGCTGCACGGCTTCATGCAGACGCCCACCACGCCCTTGAATTCGATCTTCGCGAACCTGTCGCTCCGGATTGTCAGCTACGACATTGCCGGGACCCCGGCCGGCGTGCCCTATCCGGGCGCCTGGAACGGCTCACTGTGGACGCTGTACTTCGAGTTCATGTGCTACCTGCTGGTCGCCGTGATGGCGTTCGTCCCCCTGGTCCGCAAGTCCCCGTGGCCGGTGGTGGTTGCGTTCATTGCCAGCGTGGCCCTGTGGGCCAACATCGGCGTCCTGAAGCCCTACCTGCAGTCGAACCTGGACTTTGAACTCGCGGCACGCCTGATCCCGTACTTCCTCGGCGGCGCCGTGGTGCAGGTGCTCAGCAATAAAATCGGCATCCACAAGGTGGCCGGACCGGCCGCGATCGTGCTGGCTGCGCTGTCGATCTTCTTCGTGGACGGCTTCGGCGGCCAGCTCGCCGCGCCCTTCATTGCCTACGGGCTGCTCTGGATTTCCACCTGGCTGCCGCAGCCGGCCATTGTGGGCCGTCACGACATCTCCTACGGCGCCTACATCTACGCGTTTCCGGTCCAGCAGCTGCTGGCGGTGTTCGGCGCGTACCACTGGGGCGTCGGATGGTTCACCGTGGCGGCCACGCTGTGCACGATCCCGTTCGCGGCGGCCAGCTGGTTCTTCGTTGAGCGCCCCGTCATGCGGCGGGCCAAGAACGCCGGCTAAGAAGCGCCTAGCGCCGGGCGCGCGGTCCGGAGACTCCGCGCATGCCGTCCGTCACGCCGCGGAAGGCGTTGGCCAGACGGATCCCGCGTCCGGGGGCCAGCAGGGTGACGATCGCCAGGTGGCGGTAGTCGGCCAGCAGGCCCTTGAGCGTCCATGCCGGAAAGCGCCGGCCGTACTGGCGTGCGAGCAGGATGCGGTTCCGGAAGAGGTAGTAGTAGCGCCAGTCGGCGGCAGTCCTGACATTCAGGGGGCGGCCCCCGACCGACACGTCGCGGCCGAAGACATTGGCTGCGGCCGGGCTGCCGAGGGCATGGTTGAGCGCGGCGTTCGGCGCCAGCACGGTGCGGAGCCCGGCGGCCTCGCACCGGAGATAGAACTCGCTGTCCACACCGTCGATGAACAGGGTGCCCTGGAACAGGCCGAGCCGTTCGAGGACCGGCACGGGCACCAGCAGCCCTGACTGGATGGGTTCCCCGCCGAGCTGGATGCCGTTCAGGACCGGGCCGCGGCGCACCGGCAGGCCACGGACCGACGCCGGGGCAACCATGCCGATCGGGACGCCGGCGTTCCCGGCCGCCGTCGCGGCGGCAAGGAGCGCGTCGACGTATCCGGCGTCGAGCAGCGAGTCCTGATCCATGGTCAGGATGTAGTCGGGCTTCGCGGCAGCCGTCAGGGCCACGGTGATGCCCGCGTTGAGCGCGGCGGCGATGCCGGAGTTCTCTGCGAGCCGCACCACGAGGCAGCCCATGGTTTCCAGCTCGGCCAGGATCCGTGCGGGGTCCCTGGGGCTGCCGTCGTCGACGACCACCACTGCGTCAACCTGGGCGAGCAGCGCGGCGGCGTTGGCCAGCACGCCGTCGTCGGGGTTGAACAGGGAAACGACGGCGGCAGTCTGAGGCACGGGGGCGTCCGTTCGCGTCAGGCAGGCTGGACGTCGGGCTGGGCGTCGATCCAGTTGGCGAGCCGGTCGATGCCCTGGGCGAGATTGTACTGCGGGGTCCACCCGAGCACTTCCTTCGCGGCCGTGATGTCCGCCCATGCGTGCCGGACGTCGCCCTGCCGGTACTGGCCGGTGACGTGCGGCTCCGGGGCGTTGTAGTGCTTCGCGATGAGCTGCGCCGCGGTGCCGATGGTCTGGAATTCACCGGAGCCGATGTCCATGGGCTCGCCTTGGACGGTGGGGGAGACGGCGCCGGCAACAATCGCCGAGGCGACGTCGTCGATCAGGATGAAGTCGCGTCGCACTTCGCCGTCCTCGTACAGCGGAATGGACTTGCCGCCCATCGCCATGCGGCAGAACAGGCTCATGATGCCGGTGTACGGGTTGATCAGCGACTGGCCGGGACCATAGACGTTCTGCAGACGCAGGATGACGGTTTCAACGCCGTAGGACTTCGCCCAGGCCTGCAGGACGTGTTCCTGGGCGAGCTTCGTGGCGCCGTAAACGCTTACGGGGGCGGGGAACGTCTCGGAGGCCTTCATCGGCAGCGGCGTGGCGCCGGGGAAGTCCCACTGGGCCTGGTCCAGGGTGGCGCTGGTGCGCTGGCCCGGGTAGAAGGCCTTGCCGTCGGCGTCGCTCCAGGCGCCCTCGCCGTATACGGCGCGGCTGGAGGACAGGACGATCCTGCGGGGAAGCTTGCCGTGGCGGTTGAGTCCGTCCAGCAGCTGGGACGTGCCCACTACGTTGACGTGCGTGTGCCGGGTCGATTCTTCCAGCGACTGGCCCGTTCCGGTCTCGGCGGCCAGGTGGATGACGACGTCGGGGGAGTGCCGGGCCAGGACCGTGTCCCACGTCCCGGCTTCGGCGACGTCGGCCACGATCAGTTCCGCCCGCGCGTCGAGCTCTGCGGGACGCTCGCCCGTGGCGTGGATCTGCGGGTGGAGGCTGTCCACCACCACCACGTGGTCGAACGCGTCGGCGAGGGATGCGGAAATGGCACAGCCGATGAAACCGGCGCCGCCGGTGACAAGGACGGTTCCGCCGGGGCGTGCGGAGGTTTCGGAAGAAGTCACAGCGGACCTTTCGTAGCGGGGCGTTTACTTGCCGAAGGAATGGCGCACGAGCGCGCTGACGGCTGTCTGGTTGCGGTCCAGGACGGCCCGCGGAAGCAAGGAGAGCGCATGCGCCCGGGACGTGAGCCTCAGCCTGGCGGCGCGCTTGGCCCGGCGCCAGCCGAGCGCGTCGGCCTGCGCCGCGGAGAGTGCGAAGTATTCGCGTTCACCGGCGAACCGTGAGCCGTCAACGAGCTTGGTGGAGGAGGCGCTGTTGGAATGCCGGCGGTACTGGAAGCACACCGTGGGCTCGATCAGCAGCTGGTCGCCCTTGTAGATCATGTCCATGATGAGGGCGAGGTCCTGGATGATCGGGAACCCGTCCCGGAAATCGACTTCGCGGATCTTATCGGTCCGGAAGGCGAGGGAGGGCCAGTACAGCCAGTCCCCGTGCATGAGGTTGCTGGCGATGGCCTCGCCGGCGATGAGCTGCTTGCCGCGGCCCCGGGGACGGACGATTTTCTGCTTGACGGCGTCCGCCAGCGTGGCCACGACCTGGCTTTGTTCATCGATGACCTGCACGCCCGGCTGGATGATCGCCGCGTCGGGGAAACGCTGGTGGGCGGCCAGGATCACGTCAACGTAATTGGGCAGCAGGACGTCGTCGCAGCCCAGGATGACCATGATCTCCTGGCTGGCCATCCCGACGCACGTGCGGTAGTTCTCGGTGATCCCGGCGTTGACGTCCTTGCGGACGTAGCGGACGCGGTGGTCCTGGATTCCGGCCATGTACTCGGCAATTTCCGGCCCGGGGTAGGCATCGTCGACCACGGTGAGGAGCCAGTCGCCGTTGTCCTGGGCGAGGACACTGCGGACGGTTTCCTTCATGTAGCCGGGGTCGCCCCAGTAGGGAATGAATATGTCGAGGGGCATCTTAGGAATCCGAGCTTTCAGCGGGACGGTCGGTGATGTGGGTGCCGGCCGGAGCCGGCGCGGCCGTCTCCGGGACGGGAGCAGGGCGGGAATTAGGGCGGGGACTCGGCTGGGGAGCCGGGCGCGGATTCGGGAGGGGATCCGGGCGGGCCGTGCCGGGGGCGGCCAGGTGCCGGTGCTGTTCCAGGGACTCGAGCTGGGTGCGCAGGATGGCCACCTCCTCTGCGAGGGTCCTGGTTTCGTCCTCCACGACAGAGATTTCCCACGACAAGTGCAGGCAGACGCCCAGCAGCATGAGGATGCTCATGGCGAACAGCAGGTTGGAGGGGATCTGGACGCCGACGAATTCGGCGACAATGTTCAGCAGCCGCGGGAAAGCCGCGAGGACCAGGGTGGCGACGCCGACCACCAGCCAGAGGACGGCGTACTTTTCCCGGAGCTTCTTGCGCCGGAGCATTTCGATGACCAGGGCAACGATGGCGAGCGCCAGAAGGAAGGCGGCGATGTTTCCCATCCCTAGGCTCCGGCGGGTTCAGCGGCCCGGGTGGCCAGTCGTGTGGGTTTCCGGGTGAGGGCGAAGAGCAGGGCGAACACGGACCTTCCGAGGTAGATGGCGGCCTTGACGGGGTTGTGGCTGGGCTTGCCGCCCTGGCGTGCCCGCATCTCCACGGGCACCTGCGTGACGGTACAGCCCGAGCGGATGGCCACGACGAGCGAGTCGATCGTGTCGCCCAGGTATTCGGCGGGGTAATGGTCGAGGTACTGGGCGACAGCGCGCTCGTTGGCGGCCCGGAAGCCGCTCGTGACGTCCGTCAGGCGTGTCTTGGCGAGGCCGGAAATGACCTTCGCCAGCAGCTGCATGGCCCACTTCCGGGGGCCGGTGACCTTGTATTCGCCGCGGTCGGCGAAGCGGGCGCCGATTGAGATGTCAGCGTGCTCAAGGCCTGCCAGGACTTCGTCGATATTCCGGGGATCGTGCTGGCCGTCGGAGTCCACCTGGATGACCTGGGCGTAGCCGAGGCGCTGGGCGTACTTGAAGCCGGCCCGCATGGCGCCGCCGACGCCGAGATTGAAGGGCAGGTTCAGGACGGTCGCGCCGGCCGCTGCTGCCTCGTCCGCCGTCGAGTCCGTGGAGCCGTCGTTGACGACCAGGACGTCGTAGCGGGCATTCTCGTGGAGGACTTCCCGCACGGTGCTGCCGACAACGGCGCCTTCATTCCAGGCAGGCATGATCACCAAGACGCGCGGGGAGGGTAGGGCTTCCATATCGTCCAAACTATATCAATTGCGTGCAGGTTCCTCGGTGGCGGGGGCCGCCCGGGCGGCGTCGGGCGCCGCGCACGTCATTGCAGGCGCCGCTCCAGGTCCGCCGGGATGCGCCCGGTTGAGCCCCGGAACGCGTCCGTGAACCCCGCGGCTGCGGCGCGCAAGAGTTTGGTGCGGCCGGGGCTGAAGGTAAAGCGCAGGACGTGCGCCTTCATCTCCTCCACGAGCCGGCGCAGCACCCAGCCCGGATACCTGCGCAGATACCGCAGGGTCAGCAGCGTCCCGTTCCGGCAGATGTAGTAGACCCGGCTCGGGGAGTGGTAGTTGTAGGAAATTTCCCGGCCGAGGACCTTCACTCGCCGGCCGAAGAGCCGGCCGGGCTCGCGCTGTCCGAGGTCGTGGGCGATGTCACAGCCCTCGCCCACGAGCACCGCGAGGCCCGCCGCGCGCGTGCGCATGGTGAATTCGGAGTCCACGCCGTCGATGAACAGGGCCTCCTCAAAGGGACCGAGCCTGTCCACGGTGGAGCGCGGGATGAGGAAGCCGGACTGCATCGGATCGAAGGCGTGAACGAACCGGCCGTCGGCGTGCAGCACGGGGATGGGGTGTCCGCTGTACGAAGCGGCCGTCACGAAGCCGACCCCCACACCGGCGGCGGTGGCCTGCGCGTAGGTGGCCAGTCCCCGCCGGACGTACTCGCCGGTGGGACGGGAGTCCTGGTCCAGCGTGAGGAAGAAGTCCGGGTTCCAGCGGGCCCGCGCCGCCGCCACGCCGGCGTTCAGGGCGGCCGCGATCCCGGAATTCTGCTGCTGCCGGACCACCAGGGCTCCGGCGTCCGCGAGGGCCGCCAGGACGGCCTCGGACCCGGCAGGTGATCCGTCGTCCACGACGACGACGTGCCCCACCTGCTGCTGGAGGGCCCGCACGGTGTCGGCCAGGGACGGATCGGGGCGGTAGGCGGCGACGACGGCGGCGACGCTGGGGGAGGGATCATTCGGCGACGGATTATTCGGCGACAACGGGCTCCATGCTTTCTGTGGCGAGCAGTTTCGACCCCGGAATCAGCAAGGTCACGAACAGGATAGCTTCGCTCAGGGCCATGCCCAGCGCGATGCCCGGGGCGTTCCCAGTGGACCCGGCATAGATCATGGCTGCGACTCCGAAGACGGCCGAAATCAGCGTCCAGCGAAGCACCAGTCCCTGTTGGCCGGCCGGGATGAGCAGGTTGCGGATGAACGGGGTGCTGGCGCTCAGGAACAGGAAGGCGAGGCCGTAGTAGAGGCACAACTCGGTGGTGGCCTGGGCCTGGCCGGCGAAAAGGAGGCTGCTGACAAACGGCCCGGCGACCGTCAGGACGGCCGCGCCGATCACACCCAGCCCGATGTGGGACCAGATGGCTGCCAGGTGGCGCTTCTTGCGGCCGGTCGCTCCGCGTTCAAGGGTCCAGCCCTGGAAGGCATTGCCGAGGGCCACGACGGTGAACAGGCCGAAGCGGTAGAGCGTGTCTGCCGTCGCCAGGCTGCTCGAGGCCGCCGGCGCGGTGCTGGCGGTCGCGATGGGAGCGGGAGTGGAGGCGTAGGCATTGCCGGCGAGGCTGATGCCCGCCGTTCGCCCCTGGGCGCCCAACTCCCGGACGGCACCGCGGAAATCGCGGGGCCACCAGTTTCCTCCGGGGGAGTAGGTCCGGTGAAACACCACGAGGGAGGCCAGGGTCATGGCGGCGAGCAGGCCCGTGTAGTACCAGAGCTGGTGGCTGATCAGCAGCACGGGGACGGCCAGGGCAGTGGCGACGAAGCGCGGGACGGTGTCGTAGACGGCCAGCAGCCGGGGCTGGCCCATGCCGATGCAGAACCACGACGGCGACATCCCGGCGATGGCGACGGCGCAGGTCATTGCCACGGCTTCCCAACGGAACGCGGGAACGGCGACGATCGCTGCGATGGCCGCGGCGGCCGGCAGGGTGAGGACAAGGAGTATCAGCCGGGTCCGGATGCTGCGCAGGTAGACGCCGGCCCGGTCGGAGCTGCTGGCTGCCCGGGCGACGGCCACGGGCCCGTCCACGTTCCAGCCCCACATCAGTACGGTGGCGGCGAAGGTGCCGATCGCCTGCCCGGAGATGACGCTGGAGATTCCTTCGCCGCCGACGAAGCCCGAGATGACCGGGATGAGCAGGAGCGGAGTGATCAAGGACAGCAGGGGCAGAATGGTGAACCCTGAAAGTCGTAGCAGTACGGTTCTCATTCGAGCCGGAATCCTTGTTTCTTAGACATCGTCCCTCGATCCTACGGGATGCCCGGCGGCTCCCTGCGGTCCCCTAGGATGGTGCAGATGAACGATCAGAACCGGTTGCCCGACGTTCCGCTCCGGGCCAGCATCTGCATGGCAACGTACAACGGCGCGGAGTTCGTGGCGGAGCAGCTCGCCTCGATCCTGGCCCAGTTGGGCCCGGACGACGAGATCGTGATCGTGGACGACGCTTCAAAAGATGACACGGTGGCGAGGATCCGGGAGTTCACCGATCCGAGGATCCGCCTGATCCGCGCTGCCGCCAACCAGGGCTACGTCCGTTCCTTCGAGCAGGCCGTGCAGGCCAGCCGCGGCGCCGCAATCTTCCTCGCGGACCAGGACGACGTGTGGATCGAAGGCCGGCTGGACGCCATGCTGGACGCCCTGGCGACGCACGCCGTCGTGGCCAGCAACTTCGATGTGCTCGGCGGCGGCGACAGGCCCCCGATTCCCCGGCTCCGCGCGGCCGACAGCGGCCGCCACCGGGCCAACCTCTGGGGCATCCTGGTGGGCTACCGCGCCTACTACGGCTGCGGCATGGCCTTCCGCCGCGAAGTCCTCGGCAGCTTCGTCCCGGTGCCGCCCTATCTGCGTGAATCCCACGACCTCTGGCTTGCGATCCTCGGCAACACCGCCGGCTCGATCCGCCACCTGGACGCCCCGACCCTCCTGCGAAGGCTGCATGAGAGCAATGCCACCCCGCGCGGCTGGCGTTCGCTCGGTGTCATCCTGGCCGCACGGGTGGTGCTGCTCCGCCTGATGGTCGAGGCCCGCCGGCGGCTCCGGGCAGAATGAAGGCCCGGGACCACGCGGTCCCGGGCCTTCACGTCCTCGGGTGTTCCTAGAAGTAGGAGATGTCCACCGTCCGCTTGGCGAGGCTGTTGGTCAGCTGCCAGCTGTTGCCGCGCACAATGCCCACGGTGGTCAGCCGGTCCCCGTTCCAGTCGCCGGTGATGGGACGGTCCGTGCTGACCCCGAAGGCGATGAAGTTGGACACAACCGGGGACTTGATGCGGTTGCTGAGCCACCACTCGCCCTTGCGCCACACGCCGATGCTGGTTTTCCCGTCCCCGTCCCAGTCGCCGACGATCGGCGTGTCGGAAGGGATGCCGAAACCGGAGTACTCATTGACCACCGGATTATTGACGCTGTAGCTGACCTGGAAGCTTGAGTTGCGCCAGATGCCGATCCCGTCGCGGCCGGAGCCGTTCCAGTCGCCAACGATCGGGGTGTCGGATCCGACTCCGAAGCCCACCACCTTCGTGATGGCCCTGGTGTTGATGTCATCCACGAGCCACCACATGCCGTTCCGGAAGATGCCGATCCCGGCCCGGCCGTCACCGTTCCAGTCCCCGACGACGGGCTTGTCGCCCGGGTTGCCATAACCGAAGCAGCGTCGCGGCGCCGAGGGCATCTGCAGGCACCAGTATCCGTCCTTGAACCAGCCGGTGTAGGACTTGCCGTCACCGGCCCACTTGCCGCTCAGCAGGGTGGCGCCCGGAATGAGGCCGATCGGGTAGGTGTCCGGCGTGGAGGCGAGTTTCCGCAGCTGGTCCTGTGAACCGTTAAAGACGTTCTGGTCGCCGGGGAACGTGGCCCTGACCGTCTGCGAAGCGTCCGCGTAGGCGTTGGCGTACTGCCAAACGGTGTAAGTGGGCCAGCCGCCGGGAACGGCCGGGGAGTTCGTGTAATAGGAGGCCAGCCACAGCGGGTTCACCTGGCTGAATTCGCTGGTGTTGCCCAGGCAGTCGCGCCAGAAGTAGTAGCTGGTGTAGATCATGGCCTGTTTGTTGGTCATGCGGTACACGGTCTGGGTGAAGTCCCTGACCCAGGTGGCCAGCTGCCCGGGGGTCTTGCCGTAGCAGCGGTTCAGGCCGGCGTAGGGGTTGTCCTCGATGTCCAGGACCGGGGGCATCGTCACGCCGTCGGCGGACCAGCCGCCGCCGTTGTTGACGAAGAATTGGGCCTGGGCGGCGCCGCCGGAAGCGTCCGGGCGGCCGAAGTGGTAGGCGCCGCGGAGCAGGCCCACGGAGCTCGCGCCCGTGTACTGCGCCCCGAATTCACTGTTCAGATAGTTCGTGCCCTCCGTGGCCTTGACGTAGGCGAAGCGGGCGCCGTTGGCCCGGACGGAGGACCAGTTGACGCTGCCTTGCCAGGAGCTGACATCCAGGCCCAGGGGCTGCCCGCGGGTGTCGAAGGGCTGCTCCGCCACCCACGGCTCGGTGGCCTGGGCCACGGCGGCCTGCTGCGTCCTGGCCATGGCCGCCGACGCCGTCGCCGGGTTCAGGCCGGCGCGGCCCATTCGTGCCTGGCCCTGTTCCGGCGCGGACTGCGCCGCGGCCGCGGCTTGCGCTTTGGCCGCCTGGGCTGACGGGGACGCCGTCGACGTCGGCGCGGCGGGGGTGGTTGCCGTCTTGGGCGCGGGTGCCGGTGCGGCGGTGCTGGCGGCCGCCGTCGCCGTCGGTTTGGCGGTTGCGGTGGCCGCGGTACCGGCGGGCGCGGGGGCCTTTGTGGTGACAGCAGGGGAGGGGCTGGGGGCCGGCGCCGCAGCAGCGGGGTTAGCCCAGGTCAGCGCCAGCGCGAAAGGCAAGCAAAGTGCCGCGGCGGTCCGTAGTTTGTGGATTTTGATCATCTTCACCATTACTCCGGAGGATCTGGACAGAGGCCAAGATCACCCCCGTATGTGCGTAAAGAGTAACCAATTGCCATCAGCGTTACCACTGTGGCCAATGTTGCATCTGGTGTGTCCGCCGTCGGGAGGGGAGAATTTCGGCAGCCGGTAAGCTGGCCTCATGCAGAAACTCCTCGTCACCGGCGGTGCCGGTTTCATCGGTTCCAATTTTGTCCACTACGTTCTGGAGAACACAGACCACCACGTCACTGTCCTCGACAAGCTCACCTACGCGGGCAACGTGGAGTCGCTGGCGGGCCTTCCTGCAGACCGCTTCACGCTGGTGCAGGGTGACATCTGTGACGCCGCTGTGGTCGACGGCCTGGTTGCCGGGACCGACGTCGTGGTGCACTACGCGGCCGAATCCCACAATGACAACTCACTGCACGATCCCCGTCCGTTCCTGGACACGAACATCATCGGGACCTACACCCTGATCGAGGCCGCCCGGAAGCACAACAAGCGCTTCCACCACATCTCCACCGACGAGGTCTACGGCGACCTCGAGCTCGACGACCCGGAGCGGTTCACCGAGAACACCCCGTACAACCCCTCCAGCCCGTATTCCTCCACCAAGGCTGGCTCGGACCTGCTGGTCCGCGCCTGGGTGCGGTCCTTCGGCCTGCAGGCGACCATCAGCAACTGCTCGAACAACTACGGCCCGTACCAGCACGTGGAGAAGTTCATCCCGCGCCAGATCACCAACGTGATCGACGGCATCCGCCCCAAGCTCTACGGCAAGGGCGAGAACGTCCGCGACTGGATCCACGCCAATGACCACTCGTCCGCAGTCCTGGCGATCATCGCCAAGGGCCGGATCGGGGAGACCTACCTGATCGGCGCCGACGGCGAGAAGAACAACAAGGACGTCGTCGAGCTGATCCTCAAGCACATGGGGCAGGCGCCGGACGCCTACGACCACGTGGTGGACCGGCCCGGCCACGACATGCGCTACGCGATCGACTCCGCCAAGCTTCGCGACGAACTCGGCTGGGAGCCGAAGTTCTCCAACTTCGACGCCGGCATCGAAGACACCATCGCCTGGTACCGGAACAACGAGGACTGGTGGCGTCCGCAGAAGGCCGCCACGGAAGCCAAGTACAAGGAACAGGGCCAGTAGACCATGTCGATCGAGTTCTCGAAGAAGCTCACCGCACACGAAACCCCGATTCCCGGCGTCGTCCTCTACGACCTACCGGTCCACGGTGACAACCGGGGCTGGTTCAAGGAGAACTGGCAGCGGGAGAAGATGGTGGCCCTCGGCCTGCCGGACTTCCGTCCGGTGCAGAACAACATCTCGTTCAACGAATCGGCCGGCACCACCCGCGGCATCCATGCCGAGCCGTGGGACAAGTTCATCTCCGTGGCCACCGGCAGGATTTTCGGCGCCTGGGTTGACCTGCGCGAGGGCCCCACCTTCGGCGCGGTGTTCACCGCCGAGATGGATCCCAGCCAGGCAATCTTCATTCCCCGCGGGGTGGGAAACGCCTTCCAGACGCTGGAGGACAACACCGCCTACACCTACCTCGTCAACGACCACTGGTCCGCCGACGCCCAGGGCCAGTACACGTTCCTGAACCTCGCCGACGAGACCGCGGCCATCAGCTGGCCGGTCCCGCTGGAGGAGGCCGAGCTCTCGGACAAGGACAAGGCGCACCCGCGCCTGGCGGACGTCACCCCGATGCCGCCGAAGAAGATCCTCGTGGTCGGCGCCAACGGCCAGCTCGGCACGGCCCTGCGCCGGCAGTACGACGGCGACCCGTCGGTTGAGTTTGCCGGCCGGGGCGAGTTTGACCTCGGCAGCGGAGACGCTTTCGCCGCTCGCAACTGGAAGAACTATTCCGCGATCATCAACGCCGCGGCCTACACCGCGGTGGATGCCGCCGAGTCGGCGGAGGGCCGCGCCGCCGCCTGGGCGGTCAACGTCACCGCCGTCGCGCGGCTGGCCCGCGCCGCCGTCGAACACGACCTCACGCTGGTCCACGTGTCCTCGGACTATGTCTTTGACGGCACGCGCGCCAGCCACGACGAAGCGGAGCCCCTGGCGCCGCTGGGCGTCTACGGCCAGACCAAGGCCGCCGGCGATGCCGTCGTCAGCGTGGTGCCCCGGCACTACATCGTGCGCACCAGCTGGGTGATCGGCGAAGGCAACAACTTCGTCCGCACCATGGCCTCGCTGGCCGGCCGCGGCATCGAACCGTCAGTGGTGGATGACCAGATCGGGCGGCTGAGCTTCACGGAAGACATCGCCGCCGGCATCCGGCACCTGCTGGAGTCGGGCGCCGAGTACGGCGTCTACAACCTCAGCAACGACGGTGAACCGCAGTCCTGGGCGGACATCGCCGCGGATGTCTACGAGCTCGCCGGCAAGCCGCGGGACGCCGTGACCGGTGTCAGCACGGAGGAATACTTCAAGGGCAAGACCGTTTCGCCGCGTCCCTTGAACAGCGTCCTCGAGCTGGACAAGATCAAGGCCGCCGGGTTCGTCCCGCCGCTGTCCTCCGACCGGCTCAGGGAGTACATGGGGGCTACGGTTCCCCAGCACTGAGGCCTGCGGCCGGGGCCCACTGCGAAAAGACCCGTTCACGCGCTGCGTGGACGGGTCTTTTCGGTGCTGGCGCCGGGGGAGCGGGCGGGCTCAGCCGGCCGCGGCCTCGGCAGCGGGACGCTTGCGGGCACGCCTGGTCCTGGACGGCCAGGGCCGCTTCGGGAGCAGAGCATGGCCCGGGAAAAGGTAGCTGAACAGCTTGGAGGCGCAGAGCAGGACTGCCGCGGTGAAGGCCAGGGTGAGGACCTCCCAGGTCAGCGGCGGCTGCCAGCCCGGCACGGTGAACATGGTCTGCCAGTTGGCCGTCTCCTGGATGCCCACAACATAGCGCCGGAGAACGTTCACAAAGGCATAGGCGTGAGCGACGCAGCCGGCCACCAGCAGGATCCGGGCGATGGTCATGCTCTGCGGCCGCTGTCCGAACGGCCGGAACCGCATGGCGAGCCCGGCCGAGATGACCGCGATCGTGAACAGCGGCAGGCTGTAGCGGCCCTGCCAGATGAAGCCGGTGGTGTTGATGAGGGCCGCCTGCACCACGGCAGGGACCACCGCCAGCAACGCGACCGCCACCCAGAAGGCAGCCTGCAGCCGGTAGGGCCGGACCAGCATGACCGTGAGCATGAGCCCGATGAGCAGCATGCTCCAGAACATCTGGACAGCCTGCGGAACCGGTGCGTCCAGCCACCCCGCAACGCCGATGTACTGGCCGACAAAGTCGAAGGACTTGTCCATCATCGTCAGGAACGCGTTGTACGGCCGCACCTCGCCGGCAACGTTGGAGATCCCGGCCGGGGCTTCGCCGGCCGAAGCCGGTGCCCGGAGCATCAGGAAATTCCACGCCACGCCCAGGACGATGCCCACCGTAGCCAGCGCGGTTACCACCAGCACCACCCGGTTCCTGAAGATGGCGACGATGTCAGCGCGCCGGAAGAAGAGGCAGGCAACGATCGCGCCGCACAGCAGCCACAACAGGGATATGTTGCGGGTGTTCGCGAGAGTCGCGGCCGCGATGCCGACCGTCAGGATGCCCGGGCGGGCGCGCTCCAGGTGCCGCGAGTTCTCCAGCACGGACACCAGCCCGCAGAAGGCCGCCATGGAGGCCGCGATTTCCAGCGAATTTGGATTGATGCCGCTGCCCAGGAACAGGACCATCGGCGTCGTCGATATGGCGGCCGCAACGAGCGGCCACTTGGGGTGGCGCAATCGGTACAGGGCCGTGAAGCCGGCTGCGTAGAAGGCTGCGGACAGCAGGCCGCTGACGATGCGCATGGCGTAGATCGCCGGGGCGCCCGACATGACGAGGCTGGGGAGCCCGACAAGCCAGTAGTAGAAGGGGTTGTACAGTCCGGCCGACGTCACACCGATGGTGAGGTCGTTGTCATCGAGGGGGATCGCCGGGGCGCAGCCTGCCGGTTTCGTCACCTGGAAGGGGAAACACATCTGCGCCTGCACGTTGGCGATGTAGGACGGAACCTGCACATGGACGCCGTGGCCGAACGATTCGCCGGGGCCCGGGAAGAACTGGCCCCGGGACACTGCGGCCGCCTTGATGGTGTGCGAGGGTTCGTCCGGATAGGCCATGAGGGGGGTGGCCAGGATCCACAGGGTGATGAGGAGGGACAGGAGGGCGAAGACGGGAAGGAAGAAGCCCATGCCGCCGCGGGTGGTTGCCGACAGCGCGAACCGCCGGGCCTTCCCGGGCCGGTCGCCGGGCACTGAGCCTGCTGGTGACGTGCGCGCCGCCTCGGTTGCGTGAATCACTGTGCGTCCCCGATCGTGTCAATCAGCCTTTTGGATTCCCGAATGGCCTCTTCGCTGGGGGAGGCGACACTGGCGAAGTACGTTGAGGACACCTGGCCGTCGGAACTGAGGACGAAGGTGCCCCAGGACTTTACGAGCGTGCTCAGCTGGTGGTTTGAATACTTACCGCAGAAGGCCTGGTAGCCGACGACGCCGAGGGCGTAGCCTTGGTTGCTTGTCTCGGGCAGAGTGAATTCCACCCCGGTCGGCAGTGTCCGGGTGGTGCCCTCCTGGGCGGCCGCGGCGGCGGAGTCCTTGGACATGCGGACGTAACCTCCGCCGAAGGAGAGCAAGGCGGTTTCGAAGCGGCTGCCGATCGAGCCGAGGTCCATGAACGCGATGCCGCCGGGGGTCTTGTCGACCTTGTCGGCAAGGTCGGAGTGCTTCTTGACGGTGACAGTGTTGCCGTTATCGGTCTTCGGCCAGGTGGCGGATACGCCCGAGGTCCACGCGGGGTCGGCGCTGAGGTACTTTGTGGCCGCTTCCGTTTCCACGCTGGGCTCCGTGGCCACGATGGGGGCGATGTCGTCCGAGGGGAGGGTGATGTCGGGGTTGATGTCCGCGATCTCACGCGCGTCCCAGCGGGTGATGGAGCCGGAGAAGATCCCGGCCAGGACTTCGCGGGTCAGCTTGACGTTCCGAAGGCTCGGATTGTTGAGTGCGACGCCGATGGAGGTCACGGAAACGGGAACGGAGAATGCGCCCGCCGGCCCGCACACGTCCTTGGTCTGGTTCTGCTGTTCCGCTGTCAGGGGACCGTCCAGTGCGGCGAAGTAGGCTTGGCGCGTGGCCAGGGCCGTCAGCCCGACGCCGGATCCGTCCGGGGAGTAGTTGAGCGACGTGGCGGTGAGTTCCTTGCTCCAGGCGTTGCTCCAGGCCTCGATCGGCCCCTTCTGCACGGGCGTGCCGATCGCCGTCAGAGATCCCCGGACCTCGCTGACCGGCGTTCCTCCGGAGCATCCGGTCACTCCGATTCCAAGCAGCAGAATGCAGGCGAGAGCTCCGCCCGTGGACCGATTGCGCAAAGAAAATCCCTTCCTGTTCCGGAATGCCTCCGAAACCGTTCCTTATTACCCTAGCCGGTCCCACGGTGTCGAGGGGGTGCCGGAACACGTCACCGGAGTCTGCACGGCACGCGGTGCTGGTCTAGACTTGCCGGATGTCCCGGTGGATGAAGGCGCCCGGACACATCAACGATTACAGGCGGTAGGTTCGAACAATGGGGACTGAATTGTGAGCCTTGCTCACCGCATGAAGACCATTGTGCGCGACGGCTTCCTGGTCAAGTTCCTCGTGGTGGGAGGGCTTTCCTTCGCCATCGACCTCGGACTCCTGGCCCTCCTTCATGAGGTGGGTAATGTCGATCTGTGGATTGCCACGCCGATTGCCTTCCTCACCAGCTTGGTCTTCAACTTCTTCGTCCAAAAGAACTTCACCTTCCAGTCCGGCGCCCGGGCCCATGTCAGCTTCGTCAAATACGGGGCACTCGTCGCGTTCAATGTCGTGGCAACAGACGTGATGGTCAATCTCGCCGCCGGGGCCGGCCAGTCCTACGCGCTCGGCAAGGTCATCGCGACCATCGCCACGACCGCGTGGAACTTCCTGCTCTACAAGCACTGGATCTTCAAGCCCGCGCCGGAGCCAGACGGCGACATCGTCGACCTCGACGCCTCCGGAACCCCTGCCAGCGGCCCCCATCACCGGGATTAGCTGAGGCTTCTTCCGTCCTTGACGGGCTCCCCGGCCGGTGGCTGGCCGGGCGACAATTGGCGGTACAGCAGGACTCCCGCCACGGCTGTCACGGCCAGATAGGCAAGAGTCAACAGGAGCCAGCCCAGCGGGGGCTCCCACTTGGTTGCCCCGAACATGTCCGCCCAGTTGGCTTCGGTGGATATTCCGACTCCGTACCTGCGCAAGGCATTGGCGAACACCGCGGTGTGCGCGGCCGCGGTGAGCCCGATCGCCCACATCGTAATTCTCCGCGCGAAGAGCGAGTCAGGAAACGGGTGGATGCGAAGGGCCAGTCCCGCGGCCAGCAGCATCGGGACAATCACGGGCAAAAGGTAGCGGCCTTGCCAGATGTAGCCCAGCTCCGTGACCACCTGGGCCTGAAGGATTGGCGGGATGGCGATCGCAGCGGCGAGCAGCACGACGAATCCGAGCCGTGGGCGCCAGGGCCTGACGGACACCGCGGCGACCATGAGTGCCCCGGTGAGGCAGGACCACCAAAAGTAGACGCCGGTGGGACCGTTGGTGTCCAGCCAGCCGAGCTGGGCCACGTAGGAGGCCGCGATGTCGAATGTCCGCTCAAGCATGGTGCCGAAGGCTTGCTCCGGGGTGACGGTACCGGGGGTGCCCAGCAGGCTGGCGAGGGTGTTGGCCGTCTTGAGCCACAGGAGGCCGAGGGCCGCCGCGACGGCAATCAGGGCCGCCATGGCCAGGACGAGCTTGTTCTTCACCAGGAGCAGAAGATCCCGGGACGGGAACATGAGCAGGGCGGCAATGACAGCCAGGGCAAACCACAGTAGTGACAACGCCCGGGTGTTGGCCAGGACGGCGGCCGCGACCCCCACAACAACGATGTTGAACCGGAACCGGGACAGCTCCCGCACATTCTCCAGGACCAGGCACAGGTTCACGAACACTGCGGACGTGGTGACGATCTCCAAGGCATTCGGGTTGATGGACCCGCAGAGGTAGAGAACCATGGGCGTGACGGCGATTCCCGCGGCCGCGACGGGCCAGCGCCGGTTGGCGAACTGGGTGGTGGCGAGGAGCGTGGCAGCGAGGAACAAAGAGCACAGCAATCCGCTGAGGATCCGCATGGCGTAGATGGCCGGCTCGCCGCTCAGGATCGTGGAGGGCAGGCCCACCACCAGGTAGTACAGGGGGTTGTAGTTGCCGGCGGACGTGCCTGCCGTCGTCGGCTGCCGGTCTGCGGAATCCAGCCCGGGGGAGCAGTCCGCGGTGACGATCACTTTGAAGGCGAAGCAGGTTAGGGACTGGGTGTCGGCGATGTACTTGGGCACCACCACCTGAAGCTGTTCTCCCTGGGTCTGTCCGGACGTGCCGAGGAACTGCCCCCGGGCCACGGCGGCGGCCTTGATCGTGTGGGCCGGTTCGTCGGGGACCGACATCAGGGGGGACGCGAGGCTCCACAACGTGCTGAAGATCGACAGGATCAGGAAGATGATGCCGAAGCGCAGGACCCGTGCGGGGGGCTTGGACTGCGCCGGATTCGCCTGGCGGGGCCGCTGCGCTTTGCGCAAGGGAAGACTCATGGATTCAGTGCACCGTTTCACAGTGATGAGACGCGTCCAGCGCCCTTGAAGCGCCCCGCCGGAATGCTGCTCATGAAGATTCGCGCAGAATGCCGCGTCGGGACGCCGGGGCCCGTCTGTCCCCCGTCGATCGTAGGGCTACCGGGCACCGGGTACAAAAGCGCTGTCCGCCCGACCAGCCGCTCCAGCGCCGTCCAGACGTGAGGCCAATGAGCCTGCTGTGACCGGTGAGAAAGGTGTTGTTCCGCCGCGGTGGCGGTTATCCACATAAGGACGCAGCACCCCTTGCCCGGCCGGGCAGTGCCGCCTAGGTTTAAGCCACTTTCATCGCCTCGGCAGTGGGGCGTCAGTCATATTGGGGGCCACGTGGAGGCTGTGCGCATTGTCGAGGACGAGGTCCGCGAGCTGATCCGCCGTCGCGGCCTGGACCCCCTGCGGCAGTCCGGGGAAGTCCGGCGCCTGGTCGAAGCGGCGGTCAGCGATTACGACGAACGGGCCCTCCTCGCGCCGCTGCCGCCGCTGGGTCCGCTGGAGTTGGCCCGGAGATTCGTCTTCGACGCTGTGGCGGGGTTTGGCGCGCTCCAGCCGCTCCTGGACGATCCGGGCATCGAGGAAATCTGGCTCAACGCGCCGAATGAGATTTATGTGGCGCGCAACGGCGAATCGGAACTGACCTCCGTGTCACTGACGGACCAGCAGGTCCGGGACCTCGTGGAACGGATGCTGAAGAGTTCCGGCCGGCGGCTGGACATGTCCTCCCCGTTCGTGGATGCGGCGCTCCCGGACGGCTCGCGCCTCCACGTGGTGATCCCGGATGTCACCCGGCGCCACTGGGCCATCAATATCCGCAAGTTCGTGGTGAAGGCCAGCCGGCTGGAACATCTGGTGGAACTGGGAACGCTGAGCCCGCAGGCGGCCAGGTTTCTCGGTGCGGCCGTCGCGAGCGGCCTCAACATCCTGGTCTCGGGGGCCACCCAGGCCGGCAAGACCACCATGCTCAACTGCCTGGCCGCGAGCATCGGCACCCGCGAGCGCGTCATCACGGTGGAGGAGATCTTCGAACTGCAGTTTCCGCTCCGCGACGTCGTGGGGCTCCAGTGCCGGCAGCCGAACCTGGAGGGACAGGGCGAGATTCCGCTGCGGCGGCTCGTCAAAGAGGCTTTGCGGATGCGCCCGGACCGGCTGGTGGTCGGGGAGGTCAGGGAGGCCGAGAGCCTGGACATGCTCATCGCCTTGAATTCGGGGCTTCCCGGATGTGGCTCAAGGGCTATACAGGAGTTACCAAGCGCCGCAGAGGGTCGCTGGCTTCGACGCACTACGAGAGTGGGTCCGCCATGCGATTGGGCCGGGTCGGCGCATGCTTGGGCGGGGGAGGCCCGCCGAGCGCTGAGTCCTAATTGTCGGGATTACACCGGAGCGTTTTGTCGCACCGGGGTGCTCCGTAAAAGGGCCCGCGCCTCTTATCGTGCGGGTGAACTTGTCCGTTGCGATGGCATCATCGGCGATCAGACAACCGGGAACATTCCTCCGCCTGTAGGGCTTTATCGGCTTCTCGGGAGCCGTCTACGGCCTGGTGATGGCCTAGGAATCGATCGGCCATAGGAAAGCCAGTTCCTGCCGGTGTAGGCGCTTAGGCGCCTTTGTGCGCCTATCCGGGCGGATCCTTGTCGAGGTGCTTGCCCTTCGTAATTTGGTTATGGCTACGACAACCAGTACTTCAAAGTAAGTCATTACGTGACAGTTGGTCCCACCCGCTTCCACTCCCACCCCCTGCATCCCCGTGGCGCTTCGCTGGGGCTCCGCGCCTGTGACCCCTCCCGGTCACAGCCGACATTGCCCTAACTCTTGTCGCCTTCATGCGGGGTCAACTCCACCGAAAGTGGCGTGTGCGCTGCTGAGGAAGGTGCCTGTATAGTCAAATGCCGGAGTTATAGGGGACAGAAGAGAGTTGGACAATGGCTAGGCCCAAGGATCAGTACCCCAGGGGCTGTGTCGTTTGCAGGAGCACGAGACCTCGCTGGGAGTGGCGACCGCATAAGGCTCACGGACGTTGTGACATGCACTACCGTCAATGGCTCAGGACGTTGGACGTGTGTAAGGCCGAGGGCTGCGGGAGTCGGCTGACCGAGCCCAAGGGCTCCCGTCAAGGCTACTGCCGTCTGCATGACCACCTGTTACTCAAGGTTCCTTTGAGGTCAGCACGAGCAGTCGAACGAACTCTGGAAAAGTTCGCGGGTCAGGTTTACGGCCATCCAGAGTGGGGTTGTTGGCTGTGGGCAGGGAGAACAACAAAGACTCCCGTGCCCCCTTCAGCGGACCACGGCTACGGGCTCATCAGCGTAGGTAATCACGACTGGCTGGCGCACCGGTTCGCCTACGGATTCTTCTTAGGCGGGCACGCCCCAAAGCTAACACTCGACCACGTCTGCGGGGTTGCGCTGTGCGTCAGGCCGGATCATTTGATGCCCTTGACGCAACGGCGGAACAGCGAGTTGGAGCACCACAGAAAGAATCGTGATTGGGATTTGGTCGTTAGAGACCTGCTGACTATCCCGAGCATGCCCTTGGAGGCTTTCCATTGGGCGCAGGCAAACCAGTTGCCCGTCGGCCGTGCCCAACCTGGGGGTGAGTCCTTTGGCTTCGGCTTAGACGGTGAACCGTTCGATTACGAGTCCGGGCCGGCAGCATATCCTCCCGTAAAGGATCTTTTCCGCAGTTAACGGACTACGAGGGTGAAGCTCCGATGTTTCGCCGCCGTCTTTCTCTCTTCCCGGGCCTCCCACTCTTCAACGGTGCTATCGTGCTTCGACTGGTTGCACGGCCCGCAGGCTGGGGCGACGTTGCCGAGGCAATGTGCGCCGCCCTTGGAGAGTGGGATGACATGGTCCATTTGCATGTCATAGGTCTGTGTTTTGCAGTATGTGCAGCGGAAGTCTGTTGCTACAAGAACGGCGAACCAGTCCGCGGCCGTGAATGGTTCATAACCGGGATTCTGGAATTTCCTGGCCCGGCGATCACCTTCGCGTTTGTTGTTGTCGATCCTGGTACGGACTGGTTCGGACATCTGTAGGTCCCGCATCCAAGCCTTCACTTGGTGCTCAGGAGTGCAAGCCTTCTGATTGCTCCGGCCGCGGGATATATCGATCCCGCAGCCTTCAAGAACACAGAAGCGGGGTCCCGTCGACTTGGCTCGTTTCTCGGCGCGGAGGTTGCTGAGGTAGTGCTTGTTGCACATGCCAGCCCTGAACTGGCCCGAGGGGTCAGTGTCATAGGTGACGGTGCAATCCTCGAAGCTGCAAATCGGAGTTTCTACCGAACCGTAGTTTGCCATCCAGTCGCGATGCTTGCGACACATACCTTCGTAGAGTCGGTTTGCGTGGCCGCAACCGGGTACGGCGCACATCCCAGAGCGAAATCCGCCTGCTCCTGCCACGTGGTGTACGAACCCTTGCTCGTATGGCGATCCCGAGGCTAACGCTTCTGTACGCACTCCACACCCCTCCCGCTGTCCAGTTGATTGCCTTATGTATCACTAGTAGAGCAGACAACCATGACAATGCTTGTTGGCATTAATGCATGCCCACACGCCCTCAGCAGTCCTCCACGGAGCAGGTGCTCCGGTGGGCTGCCCGTAGGGAGCAGGTTGGGTCGAGAATAAGGGAACTGCGCCTGGCGCAGGACCTTTCGCAGGAAGCGCTGGCACTGGAGTCGGGCTTGAGCCGCAACATGATCATTGGAATCGAATGGGGCCGCAAGAGCGTCGCCTACGAGCGACTCTGGGACATAGCTGATGTACTAGGAGTCACCATTGGTCAGATCCTTACGGTTCCTGAGTCAGATGCGACTGCGCAGCCATATCGCGGTGGACGCCGTCCTATGGGACGGTAGTGGGCAAGCCCGTGGTTTAGTGCGAATCACAAATGCAGGGGAGTTCAGAATCGTCCGTCGATCCCCTGTCGTCACCTCGTCTGGTCAGGGCCAGCCTCGTGGTTGTGCTCAAGCCGGGGAGCGAAATCAGACCCGAATAAATGGTTGTAAACGCCGAACAGCCGCCGCACAAAGGTCATTCCGGTTATTGCTACGTGCGCGAGACCCATGACTAAGATCCCTGTGGCCACACTCAGGCCAAGAGTTAGGTCATCAAGGAAGCTCCAAATTAGCGCTAGTAGAATACCCAAGATAATAACCGCCACACACACAACAACAAGGTACAGTGCGGTTACCGCCGTCTCACCAACTAAGCGTGCAAGTGATAGACGATAACTCAAAGATTCATCGTCACGAATTTTGAGGCGTGTATTCATAAGTAAGACGAAGCCCGACAGAAACGCCCCGGTCAGAACACCTAGAGCGGCCAACGCTGGGGTCAGTGAAGTGCTAGGCACTTCCACTCTGAGAAGAATAAGGCTTATACCCAAGAGCACGGGAACGCCGAAGAGCATAACGGAAGTTCCTGGGGAAAGCCTCTCCGTTCCGGATTTGCATAACGCTCGATAGTGCCTGGCCACTATCGGATGAAGGCTGAATCGATTAGTTACCCACACAGACTTCACTGTCCTTGTCTCAGCCTAGGTTTGGCAGCCAGTCGTTTGGAAGATCGATGTGGAGGGCATTGCAGGTTTCCACGACCGCTGGTGATACCTCCCATAGAAACTGCTGGGTCTCCAGTTGTTTAGGTTGTTCGATTATGCGCGTGAACCTCGAAGGCGTGTTACTCACGCGATACTTTCTCGGCCTGCCATTCGTTACGATCGTGGCGACAGGGTCTTCCATCTCTTGTTCACCGTAGCGGTGACCTCCGACAGCTCGTAGCAACATGCCTCGGGGGTCGCCTCGCTCACCTGTTATCACTGCTGTGCTCTTCTTGTCTGCCCTACCGCCCGGGCTCAACTGGTAAGCAACTTTCACTTTCGTCACAGAGTTATCTTCGGTGAAGCCTGTTCCGTCGTGCGCTGGGTTTGAGAATTGAAACTCAACTTCGCTCACGTGGGACTGCTGAAGGCGGAACAATTGATTCCATGCCACTCCATCAGCCACGTCGTGCATGACTGAAGGTCTAAGGCTGTGATTCTCCTTGAGAAGCCTTTCGAGTCGCTCCAGGAGGACACCACCGTGGGAGCTTCGTCCCTTGGCTTCTGCGACAATCAGTCCGTCATGGTGATTTCCGGTCGGAAAGACGAACAGCACTCTGCTTATCCATGTGAGGGCATCACCCCTCGTAACCTTGCCTGTCTCCGTGTTTGTCTCGGCATCGATTACGTCGAATTCATCTCCGCTTTGGCCTCCGCGTAGATGAACAAGAATGCAGAGACCTAACCCTTCAACCTTCTCTACAGCGAGGTAACGGTCTCTTGAGTCAGTTCGCCCGCCCTCATCCTTCAAGGTTCGCAAGGCATCTAAGTACACGCCCTGCGCTGCCCCAGAGCCAAGAGCCGCGTAGTCCAAAGGAAAGCTCTGTCCAGGCCCTTTGGCGTCAGCGACGGTAAACGTTGAGACTCGAAATCCATAGTCGTAGTCAATTCCCGCCACGTAACCCCCAAGTACTAATGCAGCTCTCCAACGAGCTGGTTCTTCAACGAGTCTATGTGCTAGGTCGGACGGTACCGGCGAAGGCGACACGTCGCCGTCCAGTTAGGACGAGACTTCTCCAGTCGGTGGGGAAGCTGTCGCCTACTCAAGGACTGACAAATGGTTTGGAGCGAGGCCAAAAAGTTTCGAACTCGTACACGATAAAAGGGGCTAACTACATCCGGGGATGGCCCGAACCGGGCGAGGGTGAGCCCCCCAGGGGTAGAGGGCTCACCTCGAAGGCAGTGCGGGCTTACTTAGATGATTGCATTTGACCAACGGCGACTTCCTTGGAGTTCACCAGGAGGCCCGATGAGAGCCAACCCACCAGTGTGGCAGCCAGCATGACGGCGCCGCGAGCTTCCTCATCGGAGGCATCTTTGTAATCGGGGTGGCCATGCCGGCTGCTGTGTCCCCTCCAAAGGAGTCTCATGAGCTTCACAAGAACCTCAATGCGAGGCGCCTTTTCGTTGTCCCGAAAGGGCAGACTCCAATGTTTTTGCTGGGTATCCAGTATCGTGATCACGTCCCCGAGAGTCGGGTCCGGCTTGTTGACTGGCACCACGTTCAAGGCTGCTATCTCAACGGCAACAACGGCTGCTGCGTAGGCGACGCTGGGGCGGGGATTTATCCCGTAGGCGTCAGTCCAAGCTTCTTTGAGCTTCTGTGAGGCAAGCGTGGCATCCGACAGCACCTCATCAAAAACCTCCTGGACTCCATTCGGGATTCTTTCGACGAGACGTCCACGCCCGTTAAGCGGCTCTTCAAGGTTGGTGGGGAATTGATTCCGTGTCGTAGCTGAAAAAGGGGCCCGTGGCCCTGCTGGGATGAGTGTGTCTAAGCATTCAAACCAGGAACAGGACCACGAGCCTTGACTGAGCCTACCGGGGCGGCGGCTGACGCTGCCACCAGCATCTTCAACCTGCCCGACTACCGCGTCATCTCCGCCACCGTGCTGGAGGACGGGCGGCGCCAGGTCATTGTCGAAACCGACCAGCCACCGGGCTGCCCCACCTGCGGTGTCGTGGCGACGCGGCGAAAGGAACGGCGCTTTCAGCGGATCCGCGACATTCCCGTGGCTGGCGCCGTGGAGGTTCTCTGGTCCAAGTACCGCTGGCACTGCGGGGAACCGGCCTGCCCGCGGCTCTCGTTCTTTGAATCCACCGCCCAGGTCCCGCGCCGTGCCCGCTCCACCGGCCGGCTCCGGGACCACGTCGTTGACGCGGTCATCAATTCCGGCCGGGCCGTGTCCGAGACGGCCGCTGCGTTCGCGGTGTCCTGGTGGATGGTCCGCGCAGCGCTGAACGAAGCCTGCCTTCTGACGCTGCCGGACGTGGATGAGCTCAGCCCGCGCATGCTGGGCATCGACGAACACCGGTTCCGATCAGTGCGGTATTTCCGTGACCCGGACTCCAGCTCGTGGATCCGGCACGAGCCGTGGATGACCACCATCGTGGATCTGGACACCGGCCAAGTCCTGGGCGTGGTCGACGGCCGGGACCACAAGGGCGTTGGCGACTGGCTCTTCGCCCGCCCGCTTCAATGGCGGCTGGGCGTGCAGGTCGTCGCGATCGACCCCTCGGCCGCATTCCGGAAAGCCCTGAGGATGTGGCTTCCCCGCACCGCTGTCGCGGTCGATCACTTCCACCTGGTGTCTCTGGCCAACCAGGCGGTGACAGAGGCCCGGCAGAACCTCTCCCAGCAGGTCAAGGGCCGCCGCGGCCGCGGCATCGACAAGGCCTGGGCCCACCGGATGCTGCTCCTGCGCGCCGGCGACACGCTCTCTGACACGGCGGCCCACCGCCTGGCCGAGGTCTTCGCCGCCGACGACGCCACCGGCAAGCTCCAGGCAGTCTGGAAGGTCAAGGAACAGCTGCGGATGCTGCTGCGCACCAACTCCCTGGCGGACGCCGCCGCCGCGAAAGAGGAACTCAAGGTGCTCGTGGACGCTGCCGGAAGGCCGGAGACGAACAAGCTCTATCGCACTGTCTGCCGGTGGTGGAACGAGATCGAAGTCCTCATCGTCACCGGCGCCACCACGGGCAGGGTCGAAGCTAACAACACCGGCATCAAGCACATCAAACGCACCGCCCGCGGCTACCGCAACGCAGGGAACTACAAATCGATTATTCTCATGAGAAGTGTCGTCCGGACGGCGGCATGACACTCCTCCAAGAATCCATTTCCCCATTAACCGCGAAGAGCCAGTAGTCCTCTCGCTTGAACTTCCCGTCGCCAGCTACATATAAACCGCCCGCTGGCTTTCGGAGTCTTTCCACCCGTCAAAGGAGGCCTTCTGAGCGGGCGACCGCGGAGGTTTTGACATACGATCTGCGCTGGAGGGCCGCGTGCGGGTGGGGCCTGACTGCTACCGCGTTCCACCCGAGCACGCTGACGGAAAGGCGCCGGCGGCCGGCCGCTTCCGCGAGTCCTCACCGGATCATGGAGGAAATTACCGAGGTCGTCGCCGAGGCCGGGGTGCTCAAGGGGAAGCGGCGGGGTGCGCTAGATTCGATAGTCCTGCACGACGCCGTGGCCACGCAAAACAGCATTGCTTTGCTGATCGACGCCGTCCTCCGCTTCGGCCGCGACATCCCTGGGTGCAGGAGCTGGACGCCGCCCACGCTACCGGGTATGACTAAACCGGCACCGGCAAACCGGACAACGCTGGGATGATCAGGCCGCCATACACGCGCTAATCCCCGCCCTGGTTACCGATGCGCTGGCCCGGCTGGCCACCGCCGACCCGGAAGCGCTGGAGGGCAGCGTCGCTGATGAGTACGCGCTGCCAGCCTTGGCTCTCGGGTAGGACGTGGAACCTGCCGAGGGTTCCGACGGGACCGACGGGCGGTTCCGGATCGCCCGAAAGGTCGCCCCGGACCGAATGATCTCCACGGTGGATCGGGACGGCCGGCACCCGCACAAGACCCAGTCCCGGGACAGGACGGATACAAGGCCCCATT